>ENA-OWPA01000279-OWPA01000279.1-bioreactor-metagenome-genome-assembly--contig:-NODE-279-length-85189-cov-11.285765_pt1 | contig 85189 bp, 73 predicted proteins | sample MGYA00238139_ERZ651803 | MGnify/ENA primary metagenome ERZ651803 (study PRJEB26909, sample SAMN07631231) | bioreactor metagenome | isolation source: Switchgrass digestor | place: USA: Dartmouth... | reverse complement strand
AGAGGCGGAAGAGGCGCAAGCTTCAACATTATTCCTTCATCCACCGGTGCTGCAAAAGCAGTTGGCAAGGTTATTCCTGAATTGAACGGAAAACTCACAGGTATGGCATTCCGTGTACCTGTTGCAGACGTATCAGTTGTTGATTTGACATGCCGTCTTGAAAAGCCTGCTACCTATGAAGAAATCTGCAAGGCAATGAAAGAGGCTTCTGAAAACGAACTTAAGGGTATTCTCGGATACACCGAAGACGAAGTTGTATCATCGGATTTCATTGGCGATAAGAGAACTTCAATTTTCGATGCTAAAGCAGGAATTTCTTTGAATGACCACTTTGTAAAAGTTGTTTCCTGGTATGACAATGAATGGGGTTATTCAAACAAGGTAGTTGACCTTATTGCTCATATGGCAAAGGTTGACGCTGAATAATGCAAACCGCTTTAATGTCAGGCATCCTTTCAGGGATGCCTGTTTAAATTAAGGAAAAAGTGGCAGATAATAATATAGACAGGTATAATTCAAATACTGATAAAGGAGATGGAGAATAATGGGCTTATACAATAAAATGAGCGTAGAGGATATTGACGTTAAGGGTAAAAGGGTTATAGTAAGAGTTGACTTTAATGTGCCGCTGGACAGTGAAGGAAATATAACAGATGACAAACGAATTGTCGCTGCTCTGCCCACAATTAAATACTTAATTGAACATGGCGCAAAAACAATCCTTGTTTCCCATCTTGGCCGTCCGAAATCAGGGTTTGAACCAAAGTACAGCATGAAACCGACTGCAATCAGGCTTAGTGAGCTTTTAGGCCAGGAAGTCATACTTGCCAATGATGTTATTGGTGAGGACGCAAAGGCTAAAGCAAAAGAACTGAAGGAAGGCCAGGTTCTGTTGCTTGAAAATGTCCGTTTCCATAAGGAAGAAACCAAGAATGATCCCGAATTTGCAAAAGAATTGGCTTCAATGGCTGATATCTTTGTAAATGATGCTTTCGGAACAGCTCACCGTGCTCATGCTTCCACAGCAGGGCTGGCTGACTATTTACCGGCAGTATCAGGTTTCCTGATTAAAAAGGAAATAGAAATCATGGGTAAAGCCCTTACCAACCCCGAAAGGCCATTTGTTGCAATCCTGGGTGGTGCAAAAGTTTCTGATAAAATAACGGTAATTGAGAACCTGCTCGATAAGGTTGATACATTGATCATTGGCGGCGGAATGGCTTACACCTTCCTGAAAGCCAAAGGATATAAGATTGGGAACTCAATTTGTGAAGATGACAAGCTGGATCTCGCAAGAGAACTCATGAAGAAAGCCGAAAGAAACGGTGTTAAGCTGTTACTCCCGATTGGCAATATTATTGGTAAGGAATTCAGCCCTGACACAGAATCCAGATATGTGCCTTCGGATGACATACCCGACGGATGGATGGGAATGGATATTGGCACAATAACAATTGAAACTTTCAGCCAGGAAATTAAAAAGGCTAAAACAATTGTCTGGAACGGACCTATGGGTGTATTTGAATTCCCGAAATTTGCAAACGGAACAAGGAAAATTGCAGAAGCCGTTGCAGAATCGGGTGCAATATCAATTGTAGGAGGCGGAGATTCTGCTGCAGCAATTGAACAGCTCGGTTTTGCCGATAAGATTACCCATATATCCACCGGTGGCGGCGCTTCCCTCGAGTTCCTCGAAGGGAAAGTATTGCCCGGTATTGCTTGCCTGATGGACAAAAAAAAAAGAGTGACAATGGCAGCAGGGAACTGGAAGATGAATAAAACTCCAAAAGAAGCAGTGGAGTTTATTCAGAATTTAAAGGACAATGTTAAGGATACAGAAACAGAAGTAGTTGTAGGTGTTCCTTATGTAGCCATTCCTGCGGTTGTAGAGGCCTGCAAGGGTACCAATATTAAGGTGGCAGCCCAGAATGTGCACTATGAAGCAAGCGGTGCATATACAGGTGAAATTTCCTGCGAAATGCTGAAAGAGCTGGGTGTTCAGTATGTAATTATCGGCCATTCGGAACGCAGGGAATACTATGCTGAAACCGATGAGGCTGTAAATAAGAAAGCTCATGCTATTTTGAACGCAGGCATGACTCCGATTATATGCTGCGGGGAAACTCTCACCCAAAGAGAGCAGGGTGTTACAAAAGAGCATATTCGCTATCAGATAAAAATAGCCCTCCTTGGTCTTTCTAAAGAACAGGTCTCAAATCTTGTTATTGCTTATGAACCAATATGGGCTATTGGTACAGGAAAAACCGCAACAACTGTCCAGGCTGAAGAAGCATGCTTTGTAATCCGCGAACTGGTGAAAGAGCTGTATGATGAAGAAACATCTGAAAATGTTCGGATTCTCTATGGTGGAAGCGTTAAGGCTTCAAATGCTTCAGAACTCTTCAATATGCCGAATATTGACGGAGGCTTGATTGGAGGAGCCAGTCTGAAACTTGATGAATATGTAGCAATAGTTAATTACAACAAAGCATAGATGTATATTAAGATTCCGGCCCTCCGGACAACCCGGAGGGTCTTTTCATAAAACTAAGAAATACCTGGAGGTTCGCAATATGCTAAAAAAGCTGAGTAATTTTAATGGTTGCAAGGGTCCTGTTGTTGTAATAGTTATGGACGGGATTGGCATATCTGAAAAAACCGAAGGAAATGCTGTTTTCCATGCTTATACGCCAACCCTTGACAAACTGCTTAAGCAATATCCTAATACTTTGATAAAAGCCCATGGTACAGCAGTAGGTTTGCCCAGTGATGAGGACATGGGAAACTCCGAGGTTGGACACAATGCTATTGGCGCAGGCCAAATTTACAGCCAGGGTGCAAAGCTTGTCAATGAAGCCATTGCATCGGGTAAGATGTTTGAAGGCAAGGCCTGGCGCGATATTACCGAAAATGTCCTGAAATACAATTCTGCCCTGCATTTTATGGGGTTGTTCAGTGACGGCAATGTCCATTCCCATATTGACCACCTGAAAGCGATGATAGTCCAGGCTAAAAAAGAAGGCGTCAAAAAAGTACGCGTGCACATTCTCCTTGATGGCAGGGATGTGGGTGAAACTTCAGCACTTGAATATGTTGACCCGTTTGAAGAATTCCTTTCGGAAATCAGGTCGGATGACTTTGATGCAAGAATTGCAAGCGGCGGCGGCCGTATGAAAATAACCATGGACAGGTATGAAGCAAACTGGGGAATGGTTGAATTGGGCTGGAAAACCCATGTGCTTGGAGAAGGCAGGCAATTTGCGTCAGCAAGGGAAGCCATAGAGACCCTTCGTTCCGAAACCCATGCGATAGACCAGGATCTGCCTCCGTTTGTAATTGCAGAAAACGGTGAACCCGTGGGCACAATCAATGACAATGACAGTGTTGTATTTTATAATTTCCGTGGCGACCGCGCTATAGAAATAAGCCGTGCTTTTGAAGAGGAAAACTTCAGCAAGTTCGACAGAAAAAAATATCCGAAAGTTGTTTATGCCGGAATGCTCGAATATGACGGGGATCTTCATATTCCGAAGAGATACCTGGTACCACCGCCGGAAATAAGAAATACCCTGGGCGAGTACCTGTGCAAAGAGGGTATTACACAACTGGCAATTTCGGAAACACAGAAATACGGGCATGTGACCTATTTCTGGAATGGGAACAGAAGCGGAAAATTTGACGATAAACTCGAAACGTATATTGAAATTCCTTCGGATATAGTACCATTTGAAGAACGCCCTTGGATGAAGGCTGCTGAAATTACCGACAGGTTGATTGCCGAGATGCGTACCGGAAAGTACCGTTTTGTCAGAGTCAACTTCCCGAATGGCGACATGGTAGGGCACACAGGTATTTTCCAGGCAGCAAGAATTGCCGTTGAAACAGTTGATTTATGCCTTAAACGCATATTATCAGTTGTGGATGAGCTGGGTGGGATGGCAATTATTACTGCCGACCATGGCAATGCTGATGAAATGTTTGAGCTTGATAAAAACGGTAAGCCAAAAATGGACGAAAACGGAGTAATAAAGGCAAAAACAAGTCATACACTAAGCAAGGTACCTTTTATTATTTACGATAATTTTAACGGCGATAAGTATACGCTTAAGAACGGAAATTTCGGGCTTGCCAATATTGCCGCAACAGCAGCAAATCTCCTGGGCTTTGAAGCTCCGGATATTTGGGAAGAAAGCATGATTTTGATTGACAAATAGGTAATATTTAATATATGATTAGACGATAAGGTGGGAAGCATTCGTTGTATAGATGGGAGGATTTATGCGAATACTGGGTATAGACTTTGGTGAAGCTAGAATTGGTATTGCGGTAAGTGATCCTTTGGGGATCACAGCTCAGGCGCTGGAAACCATCCATTGGAACAAGGAATGGAAAAAACCCCTTGAAAGGATTAAAGAACTTACCGAGTATTATTCGTGCAATACTATTGTTGTCGGGTTTCCCGGAAACATGAACGGAACCGTTGGTGAACGGGGACGCAGAACATTAAAATTTATTGAGAAGCTGAAAAGCTATATACCCGGTGTAAGCGTAGTCCCTTGGGATGAAAGACTTTCCACTGCTCAATCGCGGCAGGCTTTGATTGAAATGGGAATTGACAGCAGAAAACACAAAGGGAAAATTGATCAGATGGCTGCCTCCATTATACTGCAAAGTTATATGGACGCCATGAAAATGTCTTAAACCTTGCTGCCATGCAGCAGGTAAGAAATATACCAGTCGACAGACTGTGTAATAAAGGAGGTTTTAATATGCCGGATAACAAATGCAACGAATGCGGTCACCAGCACGATCATGATCATGATTACGATGAAATGGACAATATCATCGAATTAACAGGTGAAAACGGAGAAACAATACAGGTTGAGTTTTTGGCAACTGTTAAGGTAGATGATCAGGAATACGCAATAATGCAGACTCTTGATTATGATGATGAAGATGAAGCCGAGGTTGTTATAATGAGGCTGGAATACGATGGTAACGACGATGAGTATTATCTTATTGCAGAAGAAGACGAAGATGTTCAGCAAAGAGTATTTGATGCATTCCAGAAAGCAGCCTTGGAAGAAGAAGAGTAAAAATTAAATCGGACAATAAAATGGAGCTATCTCAGAGTAAAAATTTGAGATAGCTCATTTTTTTTCATCCATTTTGATTTTCAACCGTTATCATGCTGCAAGTGTTCATATTATATGAGTCATTCTCATTTACCCATTCATACTTTGCCATATCACAATGATAATTGAACATTGCTTTCCTTTCAGCTCTTATATGCCAGGATTTGCATTTTCCGGGTTTTCGTCCAATTGTGCTTTAATGTTAATATGAGTGTTGACATCGGATGAATCTGAGGTACTCTCTGTAATCCCTGTTTCTCTATTTAAGTAATCGATAATAATATTTTCCTGATTGTTACACGATGATAAAAAGCATATAAGTCCCAGAACTTATTGATTATCAGACAGTTTCGCCTGGCCATTGCTTTGTAGAATATTACTGTTATAAATTGACTAAGCAATATAAGGTTGACCTTCAGATTTCATAGGTTATAATGGATGATAGGAATAATTGCATAGTCGTCCGTATTTTTTATGGGGGTTAATCATGAAGAAAATAAGAATTTTAAACGATAAAATCAAGTTTAAATTAAATAATACCAAGCTGAATAAGAGAGGTATGGCAATACTTATTGCTGTAATATTTGCTTTAAGTGCAACCATAACCTTTTTCATTGCCCAGTCAGTAAAGAGGAACAGCGTTCCCCAAACAGCCATATCCGACACAGACATTACACCCGAGCCAACGCCGGATGGCATCGAAGATTCGGAACCGGACAGTGATGATACAGAGCCCGGCGATGAAGATAATTCCGGAGACGGCAATATTACACCCACTCCGTCACCAAAGCCGGTGGAAAAGGCCATAGATTTTAATTTTCCAAAAGAAGGAACAAGACCCATTGCCGTTATGATTGATAATGAAACCAATGCAGTACTGCCTCAGGGGGGATTAGGACTGGCACAGGTAGTATACGAGGCTCTTGTGGAATATGGCGACACAAGGTATATGGCATTGTTTTGGGATAATTTGCCTGACTACATTGGGCCGGTCAGGAGTTCAAGGCATTATTTCCTCGACTACGCGATGGAATATGATGCAATATATACGCATATAGGCTGGAGCGATTATGCCTACCGTGATTTGGATCTGTTTGAAATAGATAACATAGACGGAGTAATGCCCGAAGCGTATGGAGTTTTTTGGGATTTGACAAAAGACAAATCCAATTACCACGATTCATATACAAGCAAAGAAAGGATAAATAAATTCCTTGCAAAATCAGAGTATTCCCTGACAACCGAGAAATCTTTTCCGCTGAAGTACAACACAGAAGATGTGACCTATGAAAACGGCGACAGCGCAAAGGAAGTATTTATCAAGTACAGTATCAGCAGCTCATGCGGCTATTATTATGACGAAGAAGAAAAGAACTATAAACGGACCCGCCTTGGCGAGTTTCAGATAGACAGGAATACAAATGAGGTCATCCGTGCAAAGAATATAATTATTCTGTTTGTTGATAATCAGACAATACAGGGGGACAAATACGGCAGGCAGGAGTTAAATACAACCGGCAGCGGAAAAGGATACTATATAAGCAACGGTGTAAAACAGGATATTACATGGGTGAAAACCTTCCGTACTTCCCAGACCAAATACCTTGATGCAAATAAAAAGGAAATTACCATAAACCCCGGACAGACATGGATTCAGATTGTGTCCCCGAATGCAGATGTACGTATCAGATAAACTGAAATGAGACCTAACTGAATATCTCGGGAAACGATTTTACAAGGAATATGATTGATATGTTTCGAAGTTAAACTGGTTTACTGATATTCCCTAATAGTGCCATCTTAATCTTTTCTCTTTCATTACATGATGATGCCTGATTAAAATGATCATCACGGAATCGATTACGGTGGCATTGTTTTTTTACGATATGTAGTATAATTATGGAGTAATCTGTTGGCTGAATATAAATGAGTTATCAATTATTTTTATGCAAATATAGTTATTACTTATTATTTTAAATTTCTATATGTGATTTCATTGATACAATAGTTGAATAGATGAAGTAATGATGAGGGGGATATAAGTAATGAAAAATGAACTCATCGGCTTATATCATAGGATAATTGATTCATTATATTCACTATTACGGACTAGGAATGTATCAACCAGGTTAAAAATGGGATTTGTACTTATAACAGTATTGCCGGTGATAGCTGTCGGGTATTTTTCTTATATGCAGGGAAGCCGGGCGATATATAATAAAATGAGGCGTTCGGTGACTGAGACTATAGATCAGGTAGGCATCAACCTCAGTTCCAAATTGCAAGCCATTATAAACGATGGAACCGAAATAGCATATAACGACTTGGTTCAGAAAACATTATCCGATTATAATAATTTGAGTGCGCGGGATCTGAATTTGATTGAGAGTGAGCTTTCGGATTACATAAACAGAAAATATATATTTAACAACAATGTCGCTGAAATTATCATATATACAAATGAGTTAAACAGAATTAATGCCTATGGTCAAAGCAACTTCAGGTTTATGCCTAAAGCAGAGAACCTGGAACTATTGGTTGAGCATGCCAAAAAACTGGATGGACTGTGCCTTTGGATGCCAGTAGATTCGGATTATGAGCAAGGATTGGCCAGGAGAATTTTCGGAGATCGAAAAAGTATTATACTTATTAGGGCTGTAAAATCGTTAGAGACGGGTAATCAACTTGGCTATATTTTAATGCGCATTGATGAATCTATAATTTCTGATACTTTTAGAAATATTGATTTCGGGGATGGGGCTCAAATATTTGTTCTGAATTCTAACAACATAGTAGTTTCCAGCGCCGGCGATTATGCTGATGTTGCTCTGCCATACCATGAAACAGGCCTTCTGAATGATATTAAAAAAGTAACTGATCAAAGAAGTTTCAGATATGAATCAGGTAATAACGTGTATTTGGCCGCGTTTACCCAAATAATGCAAGCCGATTGGTATATTGTAGCACTGATTAAATTTGATTACCTATATTCAGAATCAAATCAACTGCTTATAAATATATTCATAATAGGGATTTGCTTTCTTATATTTGCATTATTCTTAAATTACATTATATCGAGAAGTATTGTGATTCCGATAAGACAGCTTGTTGATGGCATTAATAGTTTTAAAAACGGCGAACTTGATATTTCGATAGATGATCCGAATAACGATGAGTTTAGTGAACTGAATAGGTGTTTTAATGAGATGACAACTGAGATAAACAGATTGATACAGGATATCAAAAGGCAGGAAAGGCAGAAAAAAGAACTTGAAATCAGAGCACTGCAGGCGCAAATAAATCCTCATTTTCTGTCAAATATTCTAAATACTGTATCATATATTGCGTCCATAAAGAAAGAAAACAATATTGTAAATTTAGTTGATTCTATAGTAACTTTGTTAAATGGATGTATGAAAAATGACAATAGTCAAATCACTGTAGAAGAAGAAATTTCTTTGTTGAAAAGCTATATTACTATGCAGGAATATCGATTGTTCGGCCGTTTTACTGTTGAATTCAATATTGATTCCTCCATTCTTTCCTGCCTCATACCCAGATTTCTGTTACAACCTATATTAGAAAACGCACTTATACATGGTATAGAGCCTTCGGAAAAAACAGGACTGATTGTTATTAAAGGTTTTACTCAGGGAGATAAACTTTACTTTTCAATAACAGATAATGGGATAGGCATGTCTCAGGAACAAATTGATATGCTGTTGGAATCTGATAATTACAATCAAAATTCAAGGCTTAATGGAATCGGACTAGCAAATACCAGGGACAGGATTAAGCTATTATATGGCCAGGAATATGGACTTGAGATAAGCAGCGTCAAGGGTGTATTTACAACAGTCAATATTTACTTACCGGTGATCACTGGTAATTAAGGGGGGGTCATAAAGTGTATTCAGTCCTTATTGTTGACGATGATACAGTTTTCAGAACCAGAATGAGAAGCATAATTGACTGGGAAAAATCGGGTTATGCCATCATAGCCGAGGCCCGAAATGGAAAGGACGCTATAGAAAAAATAGAATCTTTGGTTCCGGATATTGTTATTACAGATATAAGTATGCCTATTATTAATGGTGTTGAATTAATAGATTATGTAAAACGGTTTAAAAAAGATATAAGTATTATTGCGGTAAGTGGATATAATGATTTTCATTATGTCAGGGGCAGTTTAATAAATGGGGCTGAGGATTACATACTGAAAAATCAGCTGAATCCTGATAAGTTACTGGGTGTTTTGGATTCTGCAGTAAAAAAACTTACGTTTGAACGTAATAACAGGCAACAGCAAGTCAGTGTATGTACAGATACACTAATCCAAGAGTTTTTGCTATTATTGATTTCGGGTTGTGCCGGCAGCAGAGAGGAAGTTAATACACGGCTATGGCGATTGCAAATGGATAGTTTGACTAAAGGTTTTGTTGTTGCAGTTGCAGAACCTGATAATTACGAACTTATCAATAATTTGAGCGATAATGAATATTATAAATTTCTCTGTTCAATCAGCAGTATCATGAAAGAATCTACCAGTTCAGATTCCGGTATTGTTATTACCATCATCGGGCGAAACAGAATATTAATATTGGTTCCTGCAGTTAATAGCAATCTGAGTTTGTTTAAAGAGAACTATTTTAGAACATTGACCCATATGAAAAATAATGTGATGAAATTTCTTGGTGAACCCCTGTCTATTGGGGTAAGTGACTTTTGCAGAGATATTATGGAACTTTCATACTATTATGAGCAAGCTGTAAATATTTTAATTGAAAATCGTTTTCAGGGAAAATTGAATTTTCTTGCACAAGTACGTAATGAACCTGAAACAACAAAAATCATCACTTTAGATATTACTGACGAAAAGGCTCTGTTAGATTCTTTAAGGGGAAAATGCGATTTTACTCCAGATTCAGTTATCAATAAAATATTCGATAATTTTAGAAATTGCAATAGTGAAGATATTCAATTAGTACTAGCAGAATTGCTTAATATAATTATCAGAGAAATGCGTGACAACAATATATCATCAGATAAAATATTCCAACAAACAGATTTTAATTATCAAAAACTATTCAAATCGATGAATATATCCGAACTTAAAGAGTGGTTCGCAGAAAGATTTTTAAGATTATATCAGTGCTTGCTGCAAATCCAAGCTTACAGGCATTACAATGAAAATACACGAAAAGCAATATACTATATCGAAGAAAACTACCATCGAAATATTTCACTGAATGATATAGCTTCTGCAATAAATGTTAACAGTTCATATTTGTCCAGGGTCTTTAAAAATGATACAGGTCAAAATGTAATAGAATATCTTAATAAAATTCGATTGGATAAAGCCGTATCACTAATAAATGAGGGAAAGTATACAATAAAGGAAATCTCATATAAAGTAGGCATTCAAAATTATAACTATTTTTTTAAGTTGTACAAAAAATTTACCGGAACTACTCCAAGTGAATACAAAAAGCAAGGGTAATCACCAAGAAGATAATATGTTACAGGTAAAAAAGGTATAGTCTTCAGTAAAAATTGTTAATTGTTACTAATAAGACAGATTCTATATAATGTGGTCAGGTTATTATGTTTAGGCGCCAAAACAGTAATAACTGATTATAGTCTATGGGAGGGAACCTAAATGAAGAAGTATCTGTCCTTTGTGTTATGCATAATGATGTTGGTGATACCACTTACTGCATGTAACGGTAATATAAACAATGCAAGTTCCTCAACTGATAAAAAAACTAACGGGGCCACGACATTAACTTTCTGGACATATGTTGAACAACATACTGAATTCATGAACGATGCAGCAAACAGATGGAATGCTAAAAATCCAAATGAAACTATTAACCTGAAATGCGAGTCTTATCCGGTAGAAGATATGCATAACAAGTTATTGATCACACTTCAATCAGGTCAGGGTGCTCCTGATATAGTAGATGTTAATGTAGCCAAGTTCAGTAATTTTATGAAGGGCAATAATGTTGGATTTGTTCCCCTGAATGACATTATTGAGGCTGATAAGAATAGTTTTCTTGAGGCAGTTTTGGATATCTACAAAAAGGGTGATACATATTACGGCATTGAATATCATGTTGGCGCTCCAGTTATATACTATAATACTGAAATTCTTGATCAAGCCGGGATTAAAGTAGAAGACTTAAAATATTGGGATGATTTGCGTGAAGCTGGAAAAATAGTTCTTGAAAAAACAGGTAAACCGATTATTACTTTTGAAGTAAGCGATTCATGGTGCTATTACATTATGATTTCACAGCAGAGATCAGATTATTTTGATAGAAATGGCGAATGTATAATAAATAACGACATTAATGTAAAAACATTACAATTCATGCTTGATATGATTAAGGAAGGAACAGCTATAACAACACCGGGTGGAAATTTCCATACCGAGGAGTATTATGGGTTTATGTCCAAAGGCGGCGCGGCGTCAATGCTGTTACCACTCTGGTATATGGGAAGGTTCACCGATTATATGCCTGAACTTAAAGGGAAAGTACAAATTGCTCCCATACCAAAATGGACCGATGATGATTGTGCACCTGTTTTCGGCGGAACAGCTACTTCTGTTACCATCCAGTGCAAAAATCAGGATTTGGCTAAGAGGTTTCTGTTTGATGCCAAGATAAGCCCTGAAGGTGCTGCTCAAATATGGGATGTACTGGGCTTTGATCCTTTGCGCTGGGATATATGGGAGACCGATGTAATGAAGGTTTCAAATAAATATACAGACTATTTCGGACCCGACATTTTCGAAATAATTATGAAAATGAAAGACGAATTCTATCCTACAAATATTACTCACGAACTGTTTCCGAAGGCTAATGATCTGGTAGCTAAAAATGTCTTGTTTAAAGCATTAGGAGATAAGAGCCTGACACCTGCAGAGGCTCTTGAGGAAGCGGCAATTGAATTAAAGAGTGCTATAGGAAGATAGATTACTCAGTTGGGGTGTATGTAAACCCATACACCCTATAATTATATTTGTGTTTGCCTTGTTAGACTTCTGATGAACGGAGGTTTGATGAATGAATGAATATAAGAAGCAATATTTTAATACAGTAAAAAAAGCCCCTTATTTTTTTACACTGCCGTTTATTGTTTCATTTGTTCTTTTTTTTCTTTATCCGGTAATATATATGTTCATCATGAGCTTTCAGAGAATAGAGGGAATTGATTCCTGGGCGTTTGTCGGATTGGATAATTACAAAAGAGTATCATCGGATATAAATATAAAACCGGCAGTGACCAATAGTATTTTGTTTACAATTGGCATACTTATCGTTAATGTTACTCTTGGAGTTTTGATTGCAGTTGGGTTGAATAACAAGAAAACTTTGTTCCGCAATGGTTTTAGATCAGCTATTTACCTGCCTGCTTTAACCTCCATCGTAGTAGCAGGTATATTTTTTAGACTGTTTTTTGCTGGTACCGAAACAACACCATTGAATAAGTTTATGACCATGCTAAATCTACCAACTCGCGAATGGCTATACGATACCAAAATAACTGGGGTTTTTGCTTTAGTTGTTACTGCTACATGGCGGTGGCTTGGAACAAATACTTTGTATTTTCTTTGCGGATTGCAAAGTATCCCGGATGAATTATTTGAAGCTGCAGAAATCGATGGTGCAAACTCCTTTCAGAAATTCTGGAATATAATAATACCTGGTTTGAAACCAATTTTAATATTTGTTAGTACTACTATGGTCTATGGCGGCCTAAGAATGTTTGGAGAAAGTTATGTATTATGGCCGAGAGGTTCGACACCGGGAGGTATTGGAGTTACTATTGTCCTTTATATTTACAAGACTGCATTTACACATTTTGACTTCGGTTATGCCTCGGCTCTTTCTGTATTGCTTTTTATTTTTCTGATTCTGATTAATGTGCTATTCATTAAATTGTTTGGTATAGGAAAACAGGAGGGGAGAGCATGAAGAAGCATCATGTGGCGTATAGATTAGCTACCACAGTTGTATTCTCATTATTGTCAATTTGTGCACTTGGACCCTTTGTATATCTGTTTATTGCCTCATTTGTTGAAGATATGAGCCAGGTATTCAAGAATGGGCTTAGCCTCAAAATAGAAATGGATATGCTTAGTTTAAACAACTATATTTTACTTTTTACGAAAAACGACGGGCTCTATTTTAGCTGGTATAAGAATAGCTTGATTATTACTGTACTCTATACGGCAATATCCTTGTTTTTTTCATCCCTTGTTGGATACGGTGTAACAATGTACGATTTTAAATTTAAAAAGATCCTTGTTGTTATAATACTCAGTACCATGATGATCCCTCTTGAGATACTAATGCTGCCTTTATATAGAGAAATGTTAAGTTTTGGGCTTCTTAACACTTATACCGGGGTAGTAATGCCTTTTGCAGTATCAGCTTTTGCAATATATTTCTTCATGCAATATGCACAAACTTTACCCAAAGAGTTGATGGATGCTGCAAGAGTAGATGGTTGCGGTGAATTCCGCATATTTTTGCAGGTAATGGTTCCAATTATGATACCTGCTTTTGGTACAATGGCAATATTGCAAGCGATGACTGCATGGAATGATTTTCTTTGGCCCTTAATTGTTATGTCAACAAATAAAAATTTCACGTTAACAGTAGGGCTGCAAACCTACCTTTCACCATATGGGAACAACTATAATGCATTGTTTGCCGGTGCAGTTTTATCAGTTATACCCATTATGGTATTATTTTTAGCAAATCAGAAAACCTTTATTTCAGGACTTACCGTTGGTGGAGTAAAAGGTTAAGGAGAGTTTATTATGGAAGTACGTTTTCATATGCTAAGGCCAGAACAAATCTCAGAAAGGCGTCAGGAATTTCCTGTAGTATATATACCACTTGGAACATTAGAATGGCATGGATTACATATCCCCATGGGAGCAGATGGGCTTCAGGCTGAAACACTGGCTATTAGATGTGCCACCATCGGGGGTGGGCTGGTTTTCCCTACAGTCTATTATGGAGAAAGCAGAGTGGGTTCTTTGCTTGAAACAGATCCCTACCGGAAAGCAGGTGTTGCTGAAAGGATGAAAGTTCCATTGGAATGTTTTTCTGAAGAAAGACAGCCATACTCTCATAGCCAGCAAATTGAGCACTATCATCACCATTTGGTGCACATCCTTGCAGAAGCTGCTTCATATGGGTTTAAGTTGGCTGTTTTTGTGGTGGGTCATTATCCGTTGTTAGATCATGCCAGGGCAGCTATCCTGTTTTATAATCAATGGTGTTATGATAAAAAGTGGGAGCATATGGGAGCCTGGGCTTTTGCTGATTTTAAACTGTTGGAAAGATTATATGATAATCCTGGTGATCATGCGGGGGCGTGGGAAACTTCACATCTTTTGGCATCACATCCCCAATGTGTGGATTTGTCCAGAGCTGAAAAAGAACTTCAATTCGGAATTATTTCTGCCAGAGATCCTTTGAACTCAACTGCAGAATTTGGAAACAGGATATATGATGAAGCAGCAAAAATAGCAGTAGAAATAGTAAAAAATCGGCTGGAACACCCGGAACTTTACAGCGGGCATGGCATGAATTTATGAATAAGGCTAATTAAAAATTAAATATAACAAACTAAGAGCAAAATACATCTAACTTCTATGCCACCCTTAAAAGTGTGTTATTAGTTATAGTGGGTGGCATCTCTTAATTACATATAAATTCAATTTTGCTGCGTTATATGTATTTGGAAAACTAATTCTGCTTAATGCTCTCAGGAGTGATGAAGCTGCTTTTCAGATGTCCTATTTACTATGGACACAAAAATACTATTTACACTGTTGGATTACTATGTTATAATCCTTTATTGTGAATACGGGCGGTCCTCTGTCGGATGATTGTTTTCCCGGCAAGAACGTCTATGATTGGAGGGAAATATGATGGATATAATTCGTGAACTGGAAAAGGAAAGCATGAAGCAAAATGTTCCCGATTTAAAAGTAGGAGATTATGTCAGAGTAGCTGTCAAGGTTAAAGAAGGTTCCCGTGAAAGACTTCAGGCATTCGAAGGCTTTATTATCGGGATGCATGGCAGTGGGATTCGCCGCGCCATTGTTGTAAGAAGATTATCCTTCGGAATTGGTGTTGAAAGAGTATTCCCAATTCATTCACCGAATGTTGACAGCATCGAAATTATCAGACGTGGACAGGTTAGAAGAGCCAAGCTGTATTATCTCCGCGACAGAGTTGGTAAGGCTGCAAAAATTAAAGAAGATATTGGCGCAAAGAAATAATAAAACTACAGGAAAAGAGGACAATATGTCCTCTTTCTTAGTTTATATCAAAAAATATCTTTCACATCCAATCAGGCCAGACTGCTGCCTGTGGATATTACGAATAAATTTTCTTAGTTGATTAAAAGCTAATAATTGCATACAAATTTTTTTTATGGTGAAAAGCAATGAATATACAATGGTTTCCCGGCCACATGGCCAAAACAAGGCGGATGCTTTCTGAAAATTTAAAACTGATTGATGTGGTAATTGAGCTTTTAGATGCAAGAATACCAAAAAGCAGCCAAAACCCTGAGATTAATAAGCTGATGCAGAACAAACCCAGGGTAATAGTACTTAACAAAAGTGATCTTGCCGATCCTGCAAAGAACAGCTTGTGGGTTGAACGGTTCAGACAGGACGGAATTGACGCCATATGCATAAATGCGCTGACCGGAGAAGGAATTCAAAATCTTATGGGTCAAATAAAAAGAATAATGGAGCCCAAACTTAAAAAAGCAGCCGAAAAAGGACGTATACAGAGACCCATCAAAACTATGATAGTTGGAATCCCGAATGTGGGCAAGTCTGCGCTCATAAACAAAATAGCAGGGAAGGCTGCAGCAATTACCGGTGACAGACCCGGTGTTACAAGAAACAAACAATGGGTCCGTATAAATCCTGAAATACAGCTGTTGGATACTCCGGGAATACTGTGGCCGAAATTCGATGACCCGCAGACAGGGATGAACCTGGCATTCACCGGGGCTATCCGTGATGAAATAATTGATATTGCAACACTTGCATCAAATCTGCTTGAATTACTTTCAAAGCTGTATCCGGAACAGTTGAAAAACAGGTATAAGCTCGATGGAGTAAAGGATAAGCCAGGGCATGTTATTCTTGAAGAAGCAGGCAGAAAAAGAGGATGCCTTGTATCAGGCGGGGAAGTGGATTATTATAGGATAAGCAGTATAGTCCTGGATGAGTTCAGAGCTGCAAAAATAGGCAGGATTACATTGGAGACTCCGGAAGAAAAGAGTGATAAAGATGAACAAAAAGATGACCGTGGCTGAAATAAGGAAAAGAGCCGAGGAAATGCCACTTGAGGAAGCAGTGTCCTGGCTTGCGGATATCATACCTTCATATGGCATATCTGTGGCAAGGCTTGCGGATACGTTTTCAAAAAAGTTAATAAGATTAAGGGAAGAAAAAGAAAGACTCCTGCAAATGTCAGTGTTTGAAATTGAGGCACGGAGCAATGGATTTGTACATATTGGGGGCATAGATGAGGCAGGCAGAGGGCCGCTGGCCGGTCCTGTTGTTGCGGGATGCGTTATTCTGCCCGGGGATTGCTTCATAGAGCATTTAAACGATTCTAAAAAACTTACACCGTCTATAAGGGACAAGCTGTTTGATATAATAAAAAGTGAAGCGGTTGATTACGGAATAGGCATGGTCATGCCCGAGGAAATAGATGAAATTAACATTTTAAATGCAACGAAAAAAGCGATGATCCAGGCAGTATCAAATATGAAAACAAAACCCGATTATTTAATTATTGATGCCTTGGAACTTCCATTGCCAATACCGCAGCTTTCTGTCAACAAGGGCGACAGTCTAAGCATATCCGTCGCTGCTGCGTCAATAATTGCCAAAGTGACAAGGGACAGGTGGATGGAAGAGGCTCATAAATCATATCCCGAATATGGATTTGACAAGCACAAAGGATACGGAACACAAGAACACATGGAAGCTATAAAGAAATTCGGATTATGTCCGATACATAGAAAAAGCTTTACTCATGGATTGGTGGGATGAAAAATTGAAAATTCCTGATTCTGTATCAAATGCAATATTGCAATATCTGCAGACGCAAAATCTGGGCAGGCTGCTTGAAGGAGACATATTAACAGGACGCGTCATATCTGTTGATATGGATTTATTACTAATGCAGCTTTTGGACGGAAGTAAAATAAGCGCGCAAATAAGTCCTGGTACATCATACAATCCGGGAGATATCCTGAAGCTTAAAGTCATCGACATACAACAGGGAAAGGTTATTACAACCGAAGTAGAGCATTATCCGGTGCAAAATGGCGAAGTGGTGGTAACATCAGAAGAAACCGGGTATCATCCGGTACAGAACAACGTATTTATTGCAACTGACCCCGAACGTCAGGTACAAAGCAATGCATTTAATGTACATAACGAAAAAGCGAACAATCCGGCAGATATTTTAAAAGCATTAAACCTGCCGGCCGGTAAATTGCATATTGATATAGTAAATACCATTATCGGAATGGGAAAAAAACCTACCGCGGAAATTATACAGAAGGCTTTTAATATAATTGGAAAAATGCAGATAGAAGATCCGAAGCATGCAGTGTTTTTGATCTTGAACGGACTGGAAGGTGAAGAGGAATACATACCGGTTTTGAAAGAGCTGGACGCAGGAAAGTTCCATTTTGCTGAAGAATTGGATAATCTGATTGACTTATTGGATGCATCTGGCGATGAAAACCTTTCGTTTTTTTCGGAAAGAATCAGGTCAATATTTATCAATTCGCTTGTAAAAACCTTTGCGCACGAAAAATCAACTGAACAGCACATAGGAGCCTTTAAACGGGAAAAATCACCAGTACACCCCGAAATTGCATTTGATAAGGAAACAAGTCAGGAAAAAGAGCCTGAACAACATCGAATCACTTTGGACATTAAAAGCCTGAAGCCAAAGGAGATAGCCCTGCCTAAGGCAGATAAGTGGATTAGTGAAGTGAAAAAAGAGCTTTCTGTATTAAGCAAGTTAATTCAAAACTCAACGGCAGGCAACAAAGAGAAAATAATGTCAGCAGTTGACAGGCTGGATACGGCAATCCGCCTCTTTAATGAGCTCCAGGGGTTTGAGATGTTTGTTCAGATACCTTTAATCCTTAAGGAAAACAGGCAGACTAACGGTGAATTATACATAATGAAGCGGGCAGGCAAGAAAGGGAAGTTAAATTCCAATGACTTCACCATTTTCCTTTCCCTTTCAACCGATAATATCGGCGATTTGGATATTTTTGTACATGTCAGGAACAAAAACGTCATGATTAAGGTTTTCGCCGAAGATGTAAAGTATAACCAGCTTTTTATGGATGAATACAAATCTTTGTATAATGATCTGAAGGAAAAAGGGTATAAACTTTTTGATCTTGATTTTGAGCTGAAAGATGAAAAGGTTAATATTTTCAATGCCGAAAAAAAGACTTTGACATATCTGGATACAAAAACAAAAATAGATATCAAGGTATGATTGCTTATGGAAGAAAAGAAAATCAAGAAGGCAACGGCTTTATCCTATACGCCCAATGAAGACAGAGCCCCAAAAGTTATTGCATCGGGAAAAGGGGTATTTGCTGAAAAGATAATTGAAAAAGCTAAGGAAGAAAATATACCTGTTGTAGAGGATTCAGATCTGGCTTCAAAATTGTCTGAACTTAAAACAGGTTCTGAAATTCCTGTGGAACTTTACGAAGTGGTAGCTGAAATACTTGCTTTTGTGAGTCGTGTGGACGAAAAGGCCGGGAAAAAGTTTGGAAAGTTAGTCAAGGATTGATTCTTGAAAGGGGTTTTATGAATAACAGGCAATTAGGTAAAAAGGGCGAGGAATTCGCTGTTGAATACCTTAAGCAGAAGAATTACAAAATTCTCCGGAAGAACTACAGGGCAGGAAGATTGGGAGAAATTGATCTTATAGCTGCCAAGGATAACAGGATTTTTTTTATAGAAGTTAAGTCCAGAACAAACGATTCTTATGGTACTCCTGCAGAGGCAGTGTCGTATAAAAAGCAAAATACGATAAAGAGGGTTGCATTATGTTATCTTAACGAATACGGAACACCAGACAGCGAGGTTCAGTTTGATGTTGTTGAAATATTAATGACAAAGGATCTGAAGCTTATAGGCATAAATCATATAGAAAAAGCCTTTTAAAGCCGGTAAAGAAACATAAAACTACATAGAATCAGACTATTGCAGGAATAAGAAAAGACTATGCGGAAATTGTTTAATGCCAGGAAACCTTTATCGGAATGCATTTTAAATGTTAAAAGAAACGAGGATAAGCAAACTGGCATGCGCGAAAGCACAATATTTAAACAGTACGGCGGAGTTCACAGCATTTATTTTTCAGGCAGCTGCGATACATTCGGCTGAGTTTGTAGAATCGGCTTGGGCAGGCCGAAACCCGGAAATTACTTTTTTTATGGAGCAACACCGGCTCTCTTGCAAGTGAAGGTTTCCCGATATCTGTAACATAACCGGGTTGAAATACCGGATATTCTATTATTTAAGCCTGTATTTGTATAACAGTGTCATGGCACGGTGAATAAAATGCTTAATAAAGTGCCTTTTAAAATATAAGGAGGACTGTTTGTGATAGTTGTTGATGCCCATTGCGATTCACTGACGAGAGCGGTGAACAATAAAAAAAGTCTAGTAAGTAATTCTTTTCACTGGGATATAAAAAGGGCATTGGGGTATGATGGTTTTGTCCAGGTTCTTGCTGTATTTCAGGATCCTGACGAGGAAAAGCCATCATTCAATAATGCAATGAGATATATACATGAAGCAGAAAAAATTGAAAGCCGGAATTCTTTCTTTAAGATATGCAAAAATTATGATGATATAAATGAAGGACTTAAGAGCAAAAAAGTGTGTGGCATATTATCGCTGGAGGGCGGGGAAGCCCTTGAAGGAAAAACTGAGAACCTGGATGTATTTTACAATGCCGGAGTGCGGCTGATCACCCTTACATGGAATTACCCGAACGAACTGGGGGATGGGGCAAAAACGCAATATAATGGCGGACTTACCGCCTTCGGCAAAAAAATAGTAAGATTAATGCAGGAAAAGGGAATGATTGTGGATATTTCCCATGCCGATGTGAAAACTTTTGAAGATTGCATGAGCATAAGCACAAAGCCGGTAATAGCGTCCCATTCCAATGCGAGAAGCATATGTGAACATCCGAGGAACCTGTATGACTGGCAGATAACAGAGATAAAGAAGTCAGGCGGAGTGGTGGGGATAAACTTTTATACCGAATTCATCAATAATGGTTCAAAAGCCGATATTCCATCACTGATACGCCATATTGAACATATTTGTGCATTGGCAGGCGAGGATACCGTCGGCATTGGCGCAGATTTTGACGGAATGGCTTCATTGCCCGAAAAAATTAACGGTGTTGAGGATTTGTATCTGCTGTTTAATGAACTGGCCAGGTTGAACTACTCTGACAGGGCTGTTGAAAAAATAGCCGGTGGCAATTTTCTCAGGGTTTTTCATGATGTGTTGGCGTAATAAACGGGAATAATTAATATAAGGGTTAAGAACTTACAGATACAAATGGTTGGATGAGAGGCGAAAATGGACAAGGCAAGAGAGACAGCATTAAAAGTTTTATACGAAACCGAAGTAAAAGGCGCATACTCGAATCTTGCGCTTAAAAAGTTACTGGCCGGCAAGCAGTTTGATTCACGGGACAGGGCCTTTATAACAGAACTGGTTTACGGCACGGTAACAAGAAAACTTACATTGGACTGGATGATTTCAAGGTTTTCAAAGATCCAGCTGAAAAAACTATCCGATTGGGTGCTGCAGATTCTTCGGATGGGTACGTACCAGATTGTGTTTCTGGACAGGGTACCGCCTTCAGCAGCCTGCAATACGGCGGTGGATCTTACGAAAAAGTATGCAAAGCAATCTGCAGGTTTTGTAAATGCGGTACTCAGAAATATTGCAAGAAATAAAGACAAGATCTCCCTGGAAGATATAGATGCATCAAGTATTGTGGAAAAACTCTCAATTAAATACTCCTTTCCTGTGTATTTGACGGAGGAATGGATTAAAGGCTTTGGTGATAAATTTACAGAAGAACTTTTATCATCACTGCTGGAACGGCCTGAGTTTTCAATCCGCATTAATACGCTGAAAACAACGGGAGAAGCTCTTGCTGAAGAATTAAAAAGGAGCGGCATTGATGCAGTACCAGGGCATTTTCTTGAAGAAGCCCTGTACCTTGAAAACGTATCCGATGTGTCAAGCCTTAATGCTTTTATTGAAGGAAAAATGATTGTTCAGGATGAAAGCTCAATGCTTGTAACAAAAGTACTTGATCCGAAACCCGGCGAAAAAATACTTGACGTATGTGCGGCTCCCGGAGGTAAGACCACACATATAGGACAGGTTATGGAAAACAGGGGGCATATTGATGCATGGGATATACATGAGCATAAAATCGCACTTATCAATGAAAATGCAAAAAGGCTTGGTATTGATATAATAAAGGCTTCTCAACGGGATGCCCTGATGTTTTATGAAGAAGCCACGGATGTATACGACAGGGTCTTGGTTGACGCACCTTGTTCCGGCACCGGAATCATCAGAAGAAAGCCCGATATAAAGTGGAAGAGAAAAAAGGATGATTTTGGTAATCTGGTTGAGATTCAGAAAAAAATATTATATAATTCGAGTAGATACGTGAAACCCGGTGGTATACTGGTATATAGTACCTGTTCAATTGATGCAAGGGAAAATGAACAGATTATATCGGCTTTTTTATCTGAAAACAGGGATTTTAGTTCTGAATCACTGGAAAACTGTTTACCGCAGGCATTAAAAGATAAAGAGGAGATCAACGGGGGTATACTTAAGTTATACCCTCATATTGACAGGACAGACGGTTTTTTTATAGCAAGGATGAGAAGAAAAGAATAAGGAACTATGGATAATTTGTTAATTAATATTTATGACCTTGAATTTGATGAACTGAAAAATGAAATAAACAGACTTGGCGAACCCGATTTCCGGGCTAAACAGGTATGGCAATGGATTTACCAGGGAGCCGGCAGTTTCGATGATATGTCAAATCTGCCCAAAACCTTCCGGAATAAGCTTAAGGAACTGTTTTATATTGGGGGAGCCGATATTGTTAACAAGCTTGTATCCAAAAAAGATGGAACAAGAAAATATTTAATGGGTCTAAAAGACGGTAAGGTTGTAGAAAGTGTCTTAATGAAGTATCACTATGGCAACAGTGTTTGTCTGTCAACTCAGATTGGATGCCGTATGGGATGCAGTTTTTGTGCATCGTCAAAACTTGGAATAGACAGAAATCTGTCTGTGGGTGAGATGGTTGCACAGGTCATAGCGATACAGAAAGATTCGGCAGAAAAGGTAAGTCATATAGTGTTAATGGGAATAGGTGAGCCATTTGACAATTATGATAATGTTATTCGGTTTTTAAGAAGAATGAACTCACCAGATACGATGAATATAAGCTACAGAAAGATGACCGTATCCACCTGCGGGCTTGTACCCGGAATATTGAAATTTGCTGAGGAAGGATTCCCGGTTAATCTTTCGATTTCGCTGCATGCTCCGAACGATGAGGTTAGGAAAAGTATCATGCCGGTTGCCAAAAAATACCCAATTGACAACATACTGGAAGCATGTAATATTTATACTCGGAAGACGGGAAGAAGAATAACCTTTGAATACACATTAATCAAAGGCATTAACGACAAAAATGAGCATGCTGAAGAACTTGGGAAGAGGTTATCCGGCCTTTTATGCCATATTAATCTTATTCCTGTAAATACAGTGGAAGGAACAGGGTATTCGAAAAGCGAAAGAGAAAGGGTAGAAACATTTAGAAGAATAATTGAAAAACATGGATTACCGGTTACTGTTCGCAGGGAATTAGGCAGCGACATTGCTGCGTCATGCGGGCAGTTAAGAAAAAGGTCAATCGAAAGTGACAGGATGGTGGATTAGCGGTGAAATATGCGGCTATTAGTGACAAAGGTATCATTCGGGAGCAGAATGAGGATTTTTGGAATATTATCCTTGATATTAATGGCAATCCGCAGGCGTTTATTGTTGCTGACGGCATGGGAGGGCACAAGGCCGGCGATGTAGCAAGCAAAATGGCTGTGGAATCGATCTCAAAAAGTATTAGTTGCTACCTGGAAAAGAATAAAGACGGTGACGGTACGAATGAAAAGTTTTTACGGGAAGCAATCAACAAAGCCAATGAAGTAATATTCCAATATGCCATGGAAAACCTGGATGGTTCCAATATTGGTACAACCCTTACAGCAGGGTTGCTTTGCAACGGGAAACTTACAATAGCCCATATTGGAGACAGCAGTTTTTACTTAATCCGAAATGAAACCATTGTGAAACTTACCAAGGATCATTCTTTTGTTGGTGAACTGGTTGATAAAGGAATACTCGATCAGGAAGAAGCAAGGGTTCACCCGCTAAGAAATCAGATTACAAGAGCTTTGGGTTATGAAGAAGAAGTACAGATAGATTTTTACAGTTTGGACGTAATGCCAAATGATATATATCTTTTCTGCACTGACGGACTAACCATGAAACTTTCATCCGATGAATTACTATCCATGCTTAAAGAGGAAAAGGATTTGAATATTATTTTGAAGAATATGGTGGCACTGGCTAATGAACGTGGTGGGGATGACAACATTACTGCTATTGTTGTGAAAATATGAGTTGAGAGTATAAGTGAATTTGAGGTGCTGGAATGACTGGAAAAGTTCTGAATAATCGTTATGAACTGGTTGAAAAAATAGGCAGCGGTGGCATGGCTGATGTATATAAGGCAAAATGCCGGGTATTAAAACGATGGGTAGCAGTTAAAATTTTAAAAGATGAATTTGTTAATGATGAGGAATTTCTGGAACGTTTTGAAAGGGAGGCTTATGCAGCAGCAAGTCTTAGTCATCCGAATATTGTATCAATCTACGATGTTGGAAGAGAAGGTAACATACATTACATTGTAATGGAATATATAGATGGGATAACATTAAAGGAATATATCAGGCAAAATGGAGCATTGCCATGGCAGGAAGCGGCAGAAATAGCAATGGCTGTATTAAGTGCATTGCATAAAGCACACAGGCACGGAATTATACACAGGGATATAAAGCCTCAGAATATTCTGATGACATCGGATAATGTGCCGAAAGTTACCGATTTTGGCATAGCCAGGGCGGCTTCGACATCTACTATTACAAGAAAAGTCGATACCGTCGGTTCGGTTCACTATTCGTCACCTGAACAGGCAAGAGGCGGCTATACCGATGAAAAATCCGATATTTATTCGGTTGGTGTAACCCTTTTTGAAATGTTGACAGGGAGAGTACCTTTTGACGCGGATAATCCTGTTTCGGTAGCATTAAAACATATTGAGGAAGAACCTGTTAAACCATCCAGGTTTGTAACTGACATACCCGAGGGGATGGACAAGATTGTCCTCAGGGCAATGAAAAAATCAAAGACCGAGCGGTATGACAGTGCATTGCAGATGATAGCAGAGCTTGATCACCTTAAGAAAGGTGAAAATATAGAAGCAAACAGCAATGAAATAGATCTGTTCGCTACCAAAGCTATTGGCAGTTTGGAGGAGGATGTTTTGGCTGGTAAAAATGTTAGGGGAAAAAACAAAGGGAAGAATAAGGAAAAAACCGAAAAGAGATCATCAAAGAAAAGTTTTTTGATTGCATTTGTCTATATCTTGCTGATTGGTATCATAGTAGGCGGTATATGGCTTGCATACGACAAAATTGTAAGAGATGTTGTCGGAGCCATTCTTGCTCCGAAAAAGCAGCCGGTGGAAGTAATCAGCTATATTGGTTTGCCTGTAGAAGAAGCTATAAGAGATTTGGAGGAAAAAAATCTTCCGTATGTAGAACCGATATATGAATATCATGACACCGTTGCGGAAGGAATTGTTATTGATCAGAAACCGCCTGCTGGTATATCAATAATGCCCGGAAAAGATGCAATTACCAAGGTGGAGCTTATTGTCAGCAAGGGGGCTGAAAAGGTTCAAATACCAAACGATATAAAATTTGCTGACTATTTAGAAGTTGAAATTCGACTCAGGGATGATTTAAAATTAAAACCAAAAGTGGTTGCAGAATATAGTGATGAAGTGGCTGAAGGAAGAGTAATAAGAACAGAGCCTGAAATGGGTTCTACCGTAGCCGTAGGGAGCGAAGTAATTATATACAGAAGCCTCGGCCCTGAACTGAAATATGTTATTGTGCCCGATTTGACTGGCAAGACTATGGATGAAGCAAGGCAGGAGCTGCTGTCGCGAAATCTAACCATAGGAAAGATTTTTCCCGAAGACAGGGAAGGCTACAAAGGCAAGATAATAAACCAGGAGCCTAAAGCAGGAACACCTGTTAAGGAGTTGACTGCAATAAACCTCTATTTTGGAGATGAAGATGCACCTTCAGGTGGAGATGGAAGCGGAACCGGAATAGGCACCGATTCAACAGGCGGTACCAGAGTAACCAGGTATATATACCTTCCTTCAAACAAAAATTTCGGGGATACTGTTGAACTGGTTGTATACTATACTACCGGGGACGCAGGGAATGAAATATTCCTGATGGGAATTACCCTTAATAAATCTGACTTCCCTCATTCCATTCAAGTACCTGTTACACCCGGTGTAAAAACAACATTAATAGTTTATATGGACGGTGAATTCCAATATGAAGAGGAAGTTTTTATTCAGCGATAGTGAAATGGAGGAGTATGTTTGCCAAGAGGCTTAATCCTGAAGGGCGTAGGGGGCTTTTACACCGTTGAGTGCAGTACCGGAATTTATGAGTGCAGGACAAGGGGGGTTTTCAGAAAAAAAGGAATAACACCTGTTGCCGGGGATTTCGTAAATTTTTCAATAACCGATGAAGCGGCACGGGAAGGCTGGATTGAGGAAATTGAAGAAAGAACGAACATTTTTATACGCCCTCCTGTGGCTAATGTAAACCAAATGGCTGTTGTTATGGCCAGGACGCACCCGGAACCCGATTTCCTGCTGGTGGATAAACTGCTTATTACTGCCGAAAAGAACGGTATAACACCGCTTATAATAATAAATAAAATTGATTTAATTACAGAACAGGAACTGACAGAGATAATGAATATTTATAAAGGCACGGGGTATCATGTCGTTCCGATGAGTAAGGTCGGAAAGCAGGGTTATGATGAGCTTCATGAAAAATTAAAAGGCTGTCGGACCGTATTCGCAGGCCAGTCAGGTGTCGGTAAATCCACTATTCTGAACAATATCATAGATTCATGGGTAATGGAAACCGGAGATATGAGCAAAATACAGAGAGGCCGTCATACAACAAGGCATGTTCAGTTACTTTGCCTCGATAATGATGGTTATGTGGTGGATACTCCCGGATTCAGCTCAATGTCATTGGAAGGTATTGAGTACAGTGAATTGCCTTCCATGTACCCCGAATTCAATAAACTGGAAGGTCAATGCAAATTCAACAGGTGCAGCCACATAAAAGAACCCGGTTGTGCAGTAAAAGGGGCTGTCATGTCGGGTGAAATATCAGCAACAAGATATGAATGCTACCAAAGATTGTATGAGGAGTTGAAATTACAATATGAAAACAGATACAGGTAACAACGAAATTATTATTGCGCCGTCTATTCTGTCCGCCGATTTCACGCGTTTGAAAGAGGCGTTGGATATGATAAAGGATGCCGGAGCAGACTGGGTTCATGCAGATGTTATGGACGGGCACTTCGTTCCGAATATTACGATAGGGCCGCCTGTAATAAAATCCATACGAAAGCAAACCGACCTGTTTATTGATGCCCACCTGATGATTGAAAAGCCCGATCTTTTACTGAAAGATTTTATTGACGCCGGAGCAGACATGATAACTGTGCATGCTGAAGCATGTACCCATTTAAACCGTACACTGCATGTTATTCGGGAAGCAGGAGTTAAAGCCGGTGTTGCATTGAATCCGACAACTCCGTTGAATGTTCTGGATTATTGCCTGGAAATAGTGGATATGGTGCTTATAATGACAGTAAATCCGGGGTTTGGAGGGCAGAAGTACATACCTCAGATGACCGGAAAAATAAAAGCCCTGCGTGAAAAGATTAATGAATGTGCTCCGAACGTATACTTACAGATAGATGGTGGCATCAGCACCGATAATATAGCAGAAGTAACCGCTGCAGGAGCAAATGTGATTGTTGCCGGATCGGCATTTTTCAATTCTCCGGATAAAGAAGGTTTTGTATCCGGGCTAAGAAGTAAATCAGCTTTTAACGGAAAGATCTGAATATGAACGTTTTGGTTGTAGGTAGTGGAACGGTTGAATCCATTGAAATCATAAAAGAATATTATGATAAGTCGTCTATTGTGATATGCGCTGACGGCGGGGCGAGGTATTTATATCAGATTGGCGTAAAACCTCATATTCTGGTTGGGGATTTTGATTCGATTGACCCTGAAATAAAGAAGTTTTACTACGACAGCGCCATTGAAATTGTGCAATTCCCCCGTCAAAAAGATTATACAGATATGGAACTGGCTTTGGATATCGCAGTGGAAAAAGGTGCTACAAGGATTTTTATTACAGGTGCGACCGGCTCAAGGCTTGATCACACTCTTTCAAATATTCAGCTCCTTCATAAGCTTGCTGATGCCGGTGTGGAAGGGATTATTATAAACGGGAACAATTACATCCATCTGCTTACCGATCATATAGAGATTGATAAAAAAGAGGGCTTTTACCTGTCTCTTGTACCTGCAACTCCGCGCGTTGAAGGAATTACAACGAAAGGACTGGCTTATCCGCTGAAAGATGCAGTAATGGTAATGGGCACAGGTTTGGGCATCAGTAATGAATTTACCTCGGAAACGGCCGAAATAACGGTAAAAAAAGGCCGGCTTTATGTCATTGTTTCAAGGGATTGAATTTAAGCCAGAGTAAATCGGAAACAGCAAAAACGCTTTTTAAGTAACAAAGTTAGTATGCAATACAAGAAGCAGATGATACATTATAAAGAGCTGTGCAGTTCATCCGCATTACATATACCTGAATTTTTACTCCGCCGGCTTGCTTGTCCTTGCTCTGACTGCACATCTCTATGCTGCATTCCGTATAAGTTTCATTGCATTGCACAATATGTTACCTGACTATTCTGCCGGATGTATTGTAACCGGCCCAAGCAATCCTGACTTAAGCCATTTCCTGTCATATGCGGCCATATGTGCAAACCTTTTTGAATATCTTTTCTTTTCTGCCTCAAGGGTGCCGGCAACCTCGTTTGCGCCTGTATTATATACCGTTATTTCAAGCTCATGCCGGCCTTTGCTTAATCCTGACAGAATCAGCTCATAAGGTTTATATGCGACTCTTCCGGCTTCCTTTCCATCCACCGATACTATGGCATGGTAGCGGAGGTAAGGCAGGGAAAGGATTGCATCTGCTGCATCATAATTATAGTCAAAATATGAAGTGTATTTGATAAAACCCGAATATTCAGGCCACCCAAGGCTTGCCCAGTCAGGCCAGTCTTTACCGTCCAGCTTGACTTCCCTGCTGTCAGGAAGAACAACATGCCAGTTATAAGGTTCGATAACTTTTTTCCCCGGGTGTAATGAGTCCGGTTCAAAAGATACGGTGACATCAGAAGGTTCAGAGGCTCCTGTATCGGCAATAAATACTTTTAAACCGCAGCCGTCAAATCTTGTTGAAAACCTGAAAGGCTTCCCGGTTGAAATTAATGTCAGGCTTCGGTCTCTGAGACTAGCTTCATATAATACACCTTTATTGTTAATGCATACTTCAGCTTCCGTATCCTCCGGTGATTCATTCAGCAGCATATAGACAGTTTTGCCTGCACCGACTCTTGTGCAGAGAGATATCATATTTCCCGGAGAAATTGAAACAGGAGGATTAATAAGACTTTTTAGCGAGGAAAGCTCGCTGCACAGTATTGCTTCCTGTTCAAGCAGAGGATTATACCTGAACACCGAAATGATTCTTCCGCCCGAATTATGGAACAGTTTTAGCTTTCCGGCTATATCTTCCTTAATGGTACAATTCGGAGGCAAAATAATTGTGTCTATTTTATGCCCGGACATGGCCATGAACCCGCCCTCAACCAGGTTAAGCGTGAGAATTGCTTCATCCCAGATATAATCAAAATCGCACGGCATGTATGTTAATTCCTGTGCAATATCATTAACCCACTCCCAGATAAATCTCTCGGCATTATTGACAGTAAGCTGGCTTATGCTCAGCTGGCCACTGTATAAATCATAACAGGGCATATAAATACAGGTATTTGCAGCCGGTTTCCCATAGCTGGATATGGCTGAAGCAGCAGCAATGCGGTCATAAATCAGTTTGCCAAAAGGCTCCTGAAGCATATGATTAGGCATCTGGGGGCTTTCAGCAGGGCTGTCGGGGCTGTTGTTAGAGTACATCAGGTGAAAGTCGTCTATTCCACGAATAACCTGATGATCAGTTATGTACCTCATTAAATCTCCATGCAGTCCCTGGCCCATCCCGGCAAAAGTTTCAGATACTGCATGTTTCCGGCCTAAAATTCTTTTAACAGAACCTGCGTACCTTGGAAAGTCGGTAAACACGCCGGGTTCTATCTGTGCCCAAATTACATCAATTGCAGGCCTGCTGTTATATTTCATGTTTTTGAAAAAATGGCCGCTTATTGTATTTAATGTATTAAGGTGATGATCAAGATCCATATGTCCTGACAGTTCAACTTTATGTTTATCGCACCATTGGCTGAGAGTTCCATAGAAACTGTCTGCAACCATATCGGTGTATACATCAAAAAAATCATCAATGTATTTTCTCATCGGCGGATGGTTGCCATTTATATTTACCAGGAGATACGGAAGTATTTCCCGAAGGTCATATCCTTTCTTTTCCTGGAATACTTCAAAAAGCTTCGGGCTATACGGAAACTCGAAGCAAAGATATGGCTCGTCGTAGAAAAATCCCTTTATAACATCCCCGAAGTATTCTGAAAATCTTTGATAATACCTGTCGTGCATAACACTTAAAAACTTATTTGCTGCATCCGGATTAAGCAAATCAATGCATGACATTGCAGGATCTCCGGGATAGGATTTGCACGAAGATTTTGATTTATGTTCATCGTAATCCCATGAAACTACAACAAAATGGGCATAATCTTCCTCGCAGGTGTATTCGAAACATTCATTCGGCTTTGCTTTTAGCCTTTCAAAGGTATTATTCTTTAATATGCCCGAAGAAACCATATTAGCAGGCATTGTGACCGAAATATGGTCACCCTTTTTTAAAATGCAGTTATGAGATATGACCAGCTTTTTTGCCCTGTATGAATCATCCGTACAAACAAGGCCGCCGGCTGTACCACTGGGGTATCCCCAGTCATCAAATATCCATACTTCAAGTCCTTCATCTTTGGCGGTTCTTAATGCTGTTTCATAAGAATCCAGCACCATGTTAATCCACGAGTCATTAGCTCGTCCGATGCAATCTGATGCGATTATAATATTGAATCCACGAAAACCTTGCCTTTTGCACCATTTCACCCAATCTCTGATACTTTCGTGACTCTCGTGTGCTTTAATCCCAAAAAAGGCAAGAGGTCTGTGTTTATCCATGTCAAGATGAAGCAACTTGTCTAATTTCGCGGATTCCATGCAATCACCTTCTAAATGTTGTTTACATATTTAAATTATACCACTTTTAATCCGGTCTACAAAAGATTTATAGTCTAAAAAGGTAAAAAATTCTTGCAGAAAACCAAGCATTAATATGAAATAGAAACATAGAATCGAATAGAAAAAAATATGTGAGGGTTCTTGTGAGAAGATTTATTCTATCTGTGGACGGCGGTGGAATTCGGGGTATAATACCGGCTGTTTTCCTGGCTGAGCTGAAAAAAGCACTTGAAAAAAACGGTGTAAAGAAGCCGTATCATCAAATCTTCGACATTATAGCAGGAACATCTACAGGCGGACTGATAACTCTGGCATTAACCGTTCCTCTTTTTAAAAAGGCTGACGGGGATTTGTATGATCCCGAAGGGGGTGTATCCGCCCGGCAATTGCCCGAATTATACAAAGTATTCGGCAACAGGGTTTTCCCCGGAAACCGCAACAAGGTGGGAAAACTAATAAGGCAGATTTTTACCAGCAAATACAGTTCTGAACCTTTCAGGGAGGTGCTGGAGGAAATTTTCAGGGACAAAACCGTTAAAGAAGCCTTGACAAATGTACTGGTAACAGCTTTTGACATGAAGACAGTGGAACCTCTTTTTATTAAGAAAAGGCCGTTGCATATAGGTGGTGATACTGATCCTGATTTTTATATGGTGGATGCTGCATTGTCAACGGCAGCAGTTCCCACATATTTTCCACCCGTTCATGCCAGGCGCTGCGATCATACAGGCATAAGCTATTGCCTTATAGATGGAGGTATTTTCTGCATAAACCCTGCATTGAGTGCATTCATAGAAGCCCGTAAGATTTTTCCCGACAGCAATGAATATATTATTTTATCACTGGGGACAGGGAATCAAAAAGAGGAATATAAAACAGAAAATATGAAAAACTGGGGCTTCTTTAACTGGATAGCGCCGTGGCTCGGTGTACCGCTTATTACTGCAGTCGGAGAGGGACAAAAGATTAGTACAAACCACATGCTTAAAAAATTGCCCCAGGTCAGACTGTTCCGTTTTGATGTTGAGCTTGACAGGGGCAAGGGTGGCATTGATGACGGAAGTGATGAAAATATTGAGTATTTGCTTCAAAAGGGCAATGAAATGTGGAACAGGAACATATATGAAGTCAATAAGCTCATCAGGCTGATTAATGACAGGCAGGAGCAAAGGTATCGAAGCAAAGCTTAATAGATACTATGTTTTATGCGAAAATACCGCACCGCATTTGACACTGGCTTTTTACCTGTCAAAAAAACACCTGTAAAATGTGAAATTAATATGATTGCTTCTGTAAATTTGAGTGGATTGTTGTATAATAGAATAAAATGCAGAACAATCCATTTTTATTTGATTAGAGCCTTTTACAAGCTTTAGATATAAAATAATTTACATTTGTCAATGCTGGCCCGATATTTGGCAGGCTGAAATGATGAATATGCTTTTTTTGCAACTGGCTGATGCTATTTTAATTATGTCGGGAGGATTTGTCATGTCTGATATTCTTTTAAAGAAGATTGATTTATGCGGTGAATGGTATTTATCCGGGGGTAATTTTCATAAAATTCCTGCCAGGGTACCCGGGTGTGTACATACCGATTTGCTGGCAAATAACCTTATAGACGATCCGTACTTTGCAGATAATGAGAAAAAGCTTATGTGGATAGGCGAGACCGATTGGTCATATGAAAGAAATTTCACTGTCGATTCAAGCATTATAGACAGCGAAATTGTCATACTCAGGTGTGAAGGACTGGACACTCTTGCGGCTGTTTACATTAACGGCAGCAAAGTCGGAGAATCGGACAATATGTTCAGAATATGGGAGTTTGACATAAAAAAGTATTTGACCGGTGGCCAGAATCATATTCGGATAGTATTCCATTCAACGATTCCTTATATCAGGGAAAAAGCTGAAAAACGAAAGCTTTGGCATCCAGGTGCCGGACACCACCGGATAGAAGACAGCAACCAGATAAGAAAAATGCAGTGCAATTATGGATGGGATTGGGGCCCGATGCTGGTAACCTGTGGCATATGGAGGAAAATTGAAATCCAGGCATATGATGATGTTAAAATAGAGGATATACATATAATTCAGGAACATATGAATAACAAGGTTATACTGAATGTATCCGCCGGGTTAAGCCGAAAACCTTTAAGACCGGTGGGAGGCTGCTTGATAATGTCTTTTCAGAACGAAATCGTATATGAAACAGGTTGGACATTCTCAGAAGCAGAGACATCAATAAGTTTTGAGGTGCCCGATCCTAAGTTATGGTGGCCTAATAACATGGGACCGCAGAATCTTTACAGGATAGTGTTTTCTGTTAAGGGCGACGCCGGAGTTTTGGATGAAGTTGAAAAAACCATTGGCCTAAGAACGCTTAAGCTGGTTACAAAACCTGATCAATGGGGTGAATCTTTTTATTTCGAAGTCAATTCTGTACCGTTTTTTGCAAAAGGAGCCAACTGGATACCGGCTGATACCTTCGTTACCCGGATAACTCCCGGGTTTTACGAAAAACTTTTGAGGGATGCCGCAAAAGCCAATATGAATATGCTACGGGTCTGGGGCGGAGGTATTTACGAGTCGGACATATTTTATGATCTTTGCGACAAACTTGGTATTTGCATATGGCAGGATTTCATGTTTGCCTGTGCTTCTTATCCGGCTTATGATGAAGAATATATGCTGAGTGTGGAAAAAGAAGCGGAAGATAATGTAAAAAGAATCCGCCATCATGCTTGTCTGGCTTTGCTTTGCGGGAATAATGAAATTGAGCAGATAGAAGGGTGTATAACTGACAGTGCCGATGAAGGCGGTATGACATGGGATGAGTATAAGAATCTTTTTGATGAATTGCTTCCCGGGGTAATAAAAAAACATGCCCCCTATGTATCTTACTGGCCTTCAAGCCCGCACACACCAGGAAACAGGAATGATTACAACAACCCGCACCGGGGGGATGCCCACCTTTGGGGTGTATGGCATGAAAGAAAGCCCTTTGAGTGGTACAGGGAATGCGAACATCGCTTTAACAGTGAATTTGGATTTCAATCATTCCCGTCGCCCGAAACGGTAAAGGAATATACAAGACCTGAGGACTGGAATATTTCAAGTTATATAATGGAATATCACCAGCGAAGTCCAATCGGAAATGATGCGATCATCCAGTACATGCTCTCGTGGTTCAGGCTGCCGCCAAATTTCAATATGCAGTTGTACCTGTCACAAATCCTGCAGGGCGAAGCAATGCGCTATGCGGTGGAACATTGGCGCAGGAGTATTCCCCGCGGTATGGGGACTTTATACTGGCAGCTGGATGATTGCTGGCCCGGTCCAAGCTGGTCGTCAATTGATTATAAGGGCAATTGGAAGGCACTTCACTACCAGGCAAGAAAATTCTTTGCTCCGGTGCTGATTTCGGGTGTAGAGGACAGAAAAACCGGTTTTGTCGAGATCTATTTGAATAATGATTATCTGCATGATATATCCGGGATTGTGAGCTGGAAGCTTTATTGCAGCGATGGCAGTATTGTCGCTGACGGAGAGTTTCCGGTATCAATTAAAGGAAATTCGGTGCAAAAGGTAAATGTGCTGGACTTAAAAGAGTGGCTTAATAAAGCAGGTGAACGGAATGCACTGCTTTATATTAAGTTTGCTGGGAATGACCGGGTGGAAAGCGACAATACCGTTATTTTTGTCCCTCCAAAGCATTTGGAACTGAAAAAGCCCGAGTTTAAAATGAAAATTGAAAAAGAAAACGATAAAAAATTTGGCGTATGGATATCAAGCCGGGTACCGTCGTTATGGGTTTGGGCGGACGGGCCGGAAGGAAAAGTTGAGTATTCTGATCGCTTTTTCCACCTTATGCCCGGAGTGGACAAGTATTTCTCAATTACCACAGAGAAATCCCGTTCAATTGAACAGCTTAAAAAGGAACTGAAAATATTCAGCCTGTTTGATACATACCAGGATTAAAAGCGGAACCGGCAAAATAAATGGAGCCTGTTGCATGTAAACATGCTGTCTTGCAGAATGCCATGCAAATTAAAAAACTTATTGACAAAACGTAAATTATTGAATAGTATATATATAATTTAATAATTAAAACCTGTGATTGAGAGAAGTAGCATAAGTTATTTACCTATAGAGAGCCGCGGACGGTGGAATAGCGGTGGTAAGGCTTATTGTGAATGGACTCATGAGGGCGATGCTGAAATGGGAACAGAGTATGCAAGCCGGGATCTTCACCCGTTATCAAGGAAGCGTGTATGTTGGTACATGAAAATGAGTGGCGCTTTATGCGCAATTTAGGTGGCACCGCAGAGATTATAGTCTTTGTCCTATGTTTTGGATAAAGGCTTTTTTTATTAGCATTTTTAAAGCTATGATTCAGGCACGGCGGGATTTTACTCAAGTGTTTATTGAAATGTAAAGTAATGATAAAAAGAAAGGATGTGTATTATGGCAAAGGTACCGTACAAAATTTATCTTTCAGAGAGTGAGCTTCCTCAGAAATGGTATAATCTCAAAGCAGTTATGAAAGAACTGCCACCACCGATGCTGCACCCTGGTACTTTAAAACCCTGTACAAAAGACGATCTTGCACCTTTATTCTGCAAAGAGCTGGTGGAACAGGAATTCAACACAGAAGACAAATACATAGAAATCCCTGAAGGGCTTATGAGTTTTTACAGGATGATTCGTCCTTCACCGCTAATCAGGGCATATAACCTTGAAAAAGCACTGGACACTCCTGCCGAGATTTATTACAAATTTGAAGGTACGAATACATCAGGTTCACACAAGCTTAATTCGGCGGCTGCGCAAGTTTATTATGCAAAGGAACAGGGTATAACCACCGTTACAACCGAAACAGGCGCTGGACAGTGGGGTACCGCTCTTGCCATGGCTTGTGCATATTATGGCATTAACCTCATTGTATACATGGTTAAAATTTCATCAGAGCAGAAACCTTACAGAAAAGCCGTTATTGAAACTTACGGCGGAAAGGTTATACCATCTCCTTCAAATACTACAGAAGTGGGCAGAAAAATCCTCGAAGAGAACCCCGGAACCGGAGGATCCCTTGGCTGTGCTATTTCCGAGGCAATTGAAACAGCAATGAAAACCGAAAACTGCCGTTATGTTCTGGGAAGCGTATTGGATCATGTACTGCTTCACCAATCCATTATAGGGATGGAAGCAAAAGCCGCGTGTGATAAATATGGTATTGAACCCGACATAATAATTGGCTGTGTTGGCGGCGGCTCGAACTTCGGCGGGCTTATTGCTCCTTTTATGGGTGAAAAGATTGAAGGCAGGAACAATATTCATTTTATAGGTGTGGAACCAGCGTCCTGTCCGTCATTTACAAGAGGACGTTACGCTTATGATTTTGGAGATACCGGAAAAACAACTCCCCTTATGAAAATGTATACCCTGGGTTCAGGATTTATACCTTCTCCAAACCATGCAGGTGGCCTGAGGTATCACGGCATGAGTCCTATTCTCTCGAAACTGTATCATGACGGTTATTTTGAAGTCCGCAGTGTCGAACAGACAAAGGTATTTGAAGCTGCAGTGGAGTTTGCACGCTGTGAAGGTATACTGCCTGCACCCGAGTCATCCCATGCTATCCGTGTCGCTATTGATGAAGCCAAAAAGTGTAAGGAAACAGGCGAGAAAAAGACAATCATATTTGGTTTGTCGGGTACGGGATATTTCGATATGACTGCTTATATGAGTTACAACAGTGGGACCATGACAGATTTTATTCCTACCGATGAAGATCTGGAAAAGGGATTTGCGACATTGCCAAAAGTTGATTAAAGCATAAAGCGGAAGGCCGGAACTTCAATTGCCTTCCGCTTCCTTCCATAAATATATCCTTTCCCTGGGTATATACTTCTGAACGATATCACATGCCACTGAGATCATTGAATCCGACAGTTTCCTTCCATAATGATAAACACCGTTGTCATATTCGTACGGGAACTGTGTTATTGCCGAATCAGGCCTGTTTTTTCTCATCCTTTTTAAATAATCACGGGAAATCCTGAATACCCCAATTCCTACATCAATTACCATGTCCGGTGCAATTTCGCCGAAAGTTCTTTCCACCGTTTCACTGAAGGATGCAGGCCAGTCTTTTGAATAAATAATGGGATCAAAGCAGACTCTTACCCGGAAGCCTTTGTCCAATGCTTTTTTTATACATGAAATTCTTTGTCTTAAAGGCGGCGTATTGTGTTCAAAGTTTTTCTGCACCATTTCGGGCGATAAAGTCCAGGCCAGGATAACATTCTGCGAATGCGGCAGACTCCCGATTGCCTTAATGTTGGCACTTTTCGTGCGCACTTCAATGGTGAGATCTGGGTGCTGTTCTGCAAAAGAAATCCATTCCCGGACAAAGCCCAGTTTTTGCTCCAATGCCAGCAGATCGGTATCATATGAAAGGCTTAAATAAACAGGATGGTTTTCAAGAATTTTTTCTACATGCAAAAAGTAATCCTCTGTATTCACAAATACCACTATATTGGCCGATGAGTACATGCCCTGCAAAAAACAGTACTCGCAGTCATAAATGCAGTTCATGACCAGTGTTGTATAATAAAAATGCCGGTTGCCGAAATCCTGGCATACAGGAGCTCCCTTGTATAAAAAATTATCCTGCTTCTTTGCAAGGATTAGGGAAGGTGATTTTTTCTGGATTAGAAAATCCTGGTTGCTCCTTGAGAAAACATCCTTATAATGTTTTATCCCTATGAGCCGGGCTTTTGGAAACCGGGATAGAATCCTTGCTGTTCCGGGATGGTTTTTAATGCCTTCTTCAACATAAATATGAGAAAAAGCCGGATTATACAAATTCTCTTTTAAGCCTGTCAAAGTATTTCTTCCCTTCATTCTTTGATTTGCATGGCTCTATCAGATTTTCTTTCAAAAATTCAGTTAACTTGCCATAAAAGCTGCCATGCTGTATTTTATAGTACTGCATCAGGTGATTCAGCTGATGCTGCATCGAAACGGTCAATTTCATCGCATCGGTTGCTTGCTTCAGCAAAACCTTCTCTTCATCGGAAAAAACACTTTGCTTACCCGGCAAACTGTCGTGGATCCGGGTAATCCATACGGCAACAGGTTCGACATTGCCCGCTATCAATTCTGTTGCTCTTTCTTTGCTTATTATTTCACCCGTCTGGTAATCTGACACAATTTTGAAAAAGAATAACTGGTGTGGCCGGAAGAATATTTCTCCGGCATGGAATACACCCGAAGCCTCCATGTCAGTAACAACTATATCAGAACTTTCATCATGCTTTCCGGATATGCCTGTTACAGGTACCGGACTTGTTTCAACGGTACCTTCCATAAAGGGATGCCTGAAAAGCATGTCCGGGTAATAGCTTTTATGTGTACTCAGATCAATTATTTTATTGCACAAAATGAGAGTACCTTTTTTAAGGTTTAAGTTTTCTGTCCCGCAAATGCCTAGATTAATAAGAATATCACCCGTATCCGGGGTATGTACCGAACACAGGGAAGCTACGCCCACTGCGGCATTAATGCTCCCTGTTCCTGTAATAAGAAGGCTCACCGAATCATTTGCAAAATATTGAAACCCGTTTATATCGTCCTGCCTTTTCAGGCCGAAATATTGAATTATTGGCTTTGCTTCACAGTAAAGTGCGGTAAATATATAAATCATTTTTTTATACTACCACGTTTTTGCCCACTATTAAAGGCCAGTTTTTGTCTCCTTTCAATTGTTTTCCTGCTGTTATTATAACACTTTTGTCCAGGATGCAGCTATCAAGAAGCGTATTTTCGCAAACCACCGAGTCCTGCATAATAATACTGTTTCTTATAACAGCCCCCCTTTTAACTTTAACGCCTCTGAACAATATGCTGTTTTCCACCTGCCCTTCAATTATGCAGCCGTCTGCGACAATTGCGTTTTTAACTACTGCTTCGTCGTTATATTTTGCAGGCGGCTCATCCTTAACTTTTGTAAAAATTCTGCCGTTTTTCTCGAAAAGTTCATAACGCACGGCAGGATCCAACAGTTCCATATTGGTCCTGTAATAAAGCTGTATATTGCATAAAGGCCTCCAGTACCCGGTGAATTCATATGCATAAAGCCGCAGTTCATTAACCTTTTTTACGAGAATATCCCTTACAAACTCGTAATATCCATGGGCTGCGCTTTCTTCAAGAAGGGATATCAAAAGCTTGCGCTTGATGACGTATACTCCCATTGATGCGAAATCGCTTTTTGGGTTCAAAGGTTTTTCCTGCATGTCAATAATCCGCTGATCACTGTCTTTCTCGACTATCCCGAGATTGCAAAGGTATTCCTGCGGAAAATCCTTCATATACCGGCAGGCGATCGTGACATCGGCATCCTTGTCTACATGCTGTTTCAGCATATCGGTATAGTTCATATTGTAAATGGCATATCCCTGGTTTATAAGTACGAACTCTTCATTGCTCCGGTTCAAAAATGTGAGATTGCTGTACATTGCGTGTGCATTGCCCTTGTACCAGCCGGTTCCGTATTCCGACAGGTAGGGGGGGAGTATGAACAGGCCGTCGTTTTTCCTGTCCAAATCCCATTCCTTGCCCGAACCCAGGTGATCCATCAGTGAATGGAAATTATACTGGGTTGGTATTCCCACATTGCGTATTCCTGAATTTATCATGTTTGAAAGGGCAAAGTCTATGGCACGGTATTTTCCCCCGAAGGGCACTGCAGAAATAGAGCGTTCGGCTGATAGCTCTTTAAGCCGGTTGTTCTTTCCTCCGGTCAAAATAATACCCATCATACTATACATGGCCATCATCCCCTTTCAATAAAGCATACCCTGACGGTATATCGGTAAACGGGAAGTCGCCCGGGTGTATTTGATTATCGATAACAACATTGCAGCCTATGGTTACATTGTCGGGCACAACGGTGTTGGAGCCGATTACTGTTATCTTTGACTGGTATATTTTGCAGTTGAAAATGTTGTCGGCATATTCACCGGTACCTGTCTTTACACCTGCGCCAATGGTTGTTTTTTCACCGATAATTGTGCAATTGAGTGATGCCCCGAATTTAACGGTACTGTTTGACATGATTATGCAGTTTTCAACAACAGCATTTTCCTCAATGGTAACACCGGGAAAGATAACCGAATTTTTTACCCTGCCGAAAACCATGCAGCCTTCGGCTACAATGGATCTTGATACATAACCGTTTATACCGATATAATGCGCGGGTTTTACCGGGTTAGGAGTGTAGATTCTCCAGTTCGGGTCAAAAAGATTGAATTCAGGTACCCTGGTAATCAGGTCCATGTTGGATTCATAATATGCCTGTATCGTACCTACATCCCGCCAATATCCCGAAAAAACATAAGCCCACAGGTTCTTGCCATCCTTAAGGAGTTTCGGAATTACATTTTTCCCGAAATCATGATCAGACTTGTCATCGTGATGGTCTTCGATCAGGCATTCTTTCAGGACGTTCAGGTTGAATATATAAACACCCATTGACGCAAGGTTGCTTTTCGGCTCCTGCGGCTTTTCCTCAAACCCGTATATTTTGCCTTCGTCGGTTGCATGAATAATACCGTACCGATGAGCTTCTTCGGTTGGTACATGAATTGCTGATATTGTCACGTCAGCATTGTTTTTTTTGTGAAAGTCCAGCATCATGGAGTAATTCATTTTGTAAACATGATCCCCTGAAAGGATAATTACATACCTTGGATTTTGTTCTTCTATATAATGCATATTCTGGTATACCGCATCGGCGGTTCCTGAATACCACTCGCCCTTTAGCTGTTTCATGAAAGGGGACAGTATGGTGACACCGCCGTTCATCCTGTCCATATCCCAGGGCTTGCCAATCCCGATATGGTGATTAAGCTGCAGTGGCCTGTATTGGGTGAGCACACCTACAGTATCGATGCCGGAATTAATACAATTGCTTAACGAAAAGTCTATGATGCGGTATTTTCCGCCATACATTACTGCAGGTTTTGCTATAAGCTTTGTTAAAACACCAAGCCTGCTGCCTGTTCCACCTGCCAGAATAAGGGCAATAATTTCCTTTGACATTTGCTCCTCCTGTATAGTGATATTTTACACACTTACCATAAAGTATTAGTAATCCATTTAATATTAAAATGCCCTTCTTTTCATAAAATTAAAATGTCATGCCATTGATTTATAAAAATGTTGTTCCTGATAAGACCCATTGCAGAAAAGTGCAAGCTGTTGTGTATTAGGGTATGAACTGTCATTTATGCAAGAAAACCCGACATTGCCTGTTCCTGACGCATACATTTATTAATTGTGCTGTATCATATCAGAGTAGGTATGTAAAGGAACCTTTGAAATATATTAAAATTATAAGGTTATAATAGAAAAGAAAAAACAGTCGCTGGTAATATCAATCTTTTTTCCTAAAAGAAGATACTTGCCAGTATTTATGTATATTTAAAAGAGAACCAATCTTAATACATTGTTGCTTTCTGTAAGACTGATGATTTATTTCAATAGACTTGTTTCAATAAGAATTTTTCTGTTTTTTTGAAAAAATAAAAAGGATGGAATTAATTATACAAATGCATATCCGGAATAAGTGCAAGAAATTAAATTTTCCGTTGATTTTACGGGATATTATTTGTATAATTATGATAGTCAAAGAAAGTCAAAGTCGGAGGTTTCTCTATGCAATATAAAGACTATTACAAAATATTGGGTGTAGACAAGAATGCATCCCAGGATGAGATTAAAAAGGCATACAGGAAGCTTGCCAAGAAATATCATCCTGATGCCAACCCCGGCGACAAAAAGGCCGAAGAAAGGTTTAAGGAGATTAGTGAAGCCTACGAGGTATTAGGAGATAAAGATAAAAGACAAAAATATGACCAGTTTGGATCGATGTATTTCCAGAACGGGATGAATTTTGATCCGTCCCAGTTTGGAAACTTCGAATTCAGAAGAAGCCATAACGGGTTCAGTGACTTCTTTAACATGTTTTTTGGTGACTACGGCATTGACTTGAATGATATCTTTGGTGGAAGATTCAAAGGGTTTAATACCGGGTTTTCAGGCACGCATCCAATGCGTGGCGATGATGTGGAAGCAGAAATGGTTATAACTCCCGAAGAGGGTATGGAAGGGGTTGAGAAGACATTTACAGTCAGAACGGGAAGCGGCACTAAAACCCTTTCGGTAAGAATACCCAGGGGAATTCCTGAAGGCGGGAAAATAAAGCTGGCCGGACAGGGCAACCCGGGTATTGGCGGAGGTCCTAACGGGGATTTATACATTGCAATTAAGTTTAAAGAAGGAAAATATAAACTGGAGGGTAATAACCTTATTAAAAAGGCTGAAATTTTTCCGTGGACGGCAGCTCTCGGCGGAGAAGTGACCATTGAAGCGCCTGACGGCATGATACAGGTAAAAATACCTGCGGGTATACAGACAGACCAGAAGATCAGGATACCCAGGCAGGGATACGGTAAATCAAAAGAAACCCGGGGTGATTTGTTTTTACTGGTTAAGATTGTCAACCCTCGTTATCTTACAGCCGAGCAAAGAAAACTGTATGAAAAGCTTAAGGCTATTGAAACTTCTAATTAGACCACAGGCTTTAGCGTATATTTCATGAACGCTTCTACCGGTCTGTGGCATAGCTGACCCAACCGGCTAGAAAGTCCCGGGTGAGGATTACGATAAAGATTCGCAGTGTATTGCAATTCCCGCGTGCACCTGTTGAATCAGCTTACAATGTTCTGAAAGGAGAATAAATGGATGAAATTTGAAAAGTTTACCGATAAAGCACAGGAAGCTGTAGTAGAAGCTCAGCAGCTGGCTCTTAAGCTGGATAACCAGCAGGTGGATGTAGAACACCTGCATCTGGCACTTCTTGAACAGGAGGATGGGCTGATACCAAAGTTGCTTGAAATAATCGGCGTTAATACATCAAAACTTAAGCAGGAACTTGAACAGGAACTTGACAGACTGCCTAAAGTTTATGGAACCAATGTGGAGCAGGTTTATGCAACCAGGCGTCTGAACCAGGTACTTATCAAGGCAGAGGACGAAGCCAAGAAGTTCAACGATGAGTTTATCAGCGTAGAACATATTTATCTTGTGATAGTAAACGAGAAGAATTCACCCTCGGCCCAGCTTCTTGCAAAACATGGGGTTGACAGGGAAAAACTGCTTTCTGCCCTGTCCAGGGTGAGAGGAAATGACAGGGTAACAAGCAAGAATCCTGAGGAGAGTTATCAGGCTTTACAGAAATACGGCAGGGATCTTGTTGAACTTGCAAGGCTTGGAAAGCTGGATCCGGTTATTGGAAGGGATCAGGAAATCAGAAGGGTAATTCGAATACTTTCGCGGAGAACGAAAAACAATCCTGTTCTGATTGGAGAACCAGGTGTAGGTAAAACCGCTGTTGTTGAAGGCCTTGCGCAGAGGATACTAAGAGGTGACGTTCCCGAAGGGTTAAAGGATAAAACCATATTTGCCCTTGACATGGGTGCATTGATAGCAGGCGCAAAATTCCGCGGCGAATTTGAAGAAAGGCTGAAGGCTGTCCTTAAGGAAATCACGAAATCTGAAGGCAGGATAATTCTTTTTATTGATGAGCTGCACACAATAGTGGGAGCGGGCAGGACCGATGGCGCAATGGATGCAGGAAATATCCTGAAACCGATGCTTGCGAGGGGCGAGCTTCACTGCATAGGTGCAACAACTCTTGATGAGTACAGGAAGTATATAGAAAAGGATGCTGCATTGGAAAGAAGATTTCAGACAGTACTGGTTGATCAGCCCACCGTTGAAGACACGATATCCATTTTAAGAGGACTTAAGGAAAGGTTTGAAATCCACCATGGTGTGCGTATAACCGACAGTGCAATCATAGCATGTGCCGTATTATCCGACAGGTATATCTCTGACAGATTCCTGCCCGATAAAGCAATCGATTTAATGGATGAAGCTGCTTCAATGCTGAGAATGGAAATTGACAGCATGCCTTATGAGCTTGACGAAATAAACAGGAAGATGATGCAGTATGAAATTGAGCAACAGGTGCTTAGCAAAGAGACTGACAGGAATTCAGCTGAAAGAAAGAACCAGTTAAGCCAGGAGATACAGCGGCTGAAGCAGGAAGCCGATGCAATGAAAGCCCAGTGGGAAATGGAAAAGAGCTTTATTAAAAGAGAAAAGGAATTAAAAGAGGAAATTGAAAAAGTAAAGCGTGAGATTGAAAATGCTGAAAGGGTTTATGATCTTGAAACCCTTGCGAAACTAAGGTACGGACGGTTACCCGAGCTTGAAAAGGAAATGGAGGAATACAAAAAACGCCAGAATTCACTGGACAGGCAGCTTTTAAAGGAAGAAGTGACTGAACAGGAAATAGCCGAGATTGTTGCAAAATGGACCGGCATTCCGGTTACAAAGCTTGTTGAAGAGGAAAAACAGAAGCTTTTAAACCTTGAAAGCATACTTAAAAAACGTGTTATTGGTCAGGACGAAGCCGTTAAGGCAGTATCTGATGCCGTTCTCCGTGCCAGGGCAGGTCTTAAGGACCTTAACAGGCCAATTGGTTCATTTATATTTTTAGGACCCACCGGAGTGGGAAAAACAGAGCTTGCAAAAGCATTATCCGATGCATTGTTTGACAGCGAAGAAAATCTTGTCCGGATTGATATGAGTGAATATATGGAGAAACACTCGGTTGCAAGGTTAATAGGAGCACCTCCGGGATATGTGGGGTATGAAGAAGGAGGCCAGCTGACTGAGGCTGTAAGGAGAAAGCCATATTCTGTAATTTTGTTTGATGAAATAGAAAAAGCCCACCCCGATGTATTCAATGTGCTGCTTCAGCTTCTGGATGACGGGCGTCTGACCGACAGCCAGGGACGGACAGTTAATTTTAAAAACGCCGTAATTATTATGACAAGCAATATCGGAAGCGAAATACTTCTTGAAAGCATTACAGACGGCGAGTTTTCGGAGAAAGTTAAGGATATGGTGATGGACAGCCTGAAAAACTATTTCAGGCCTGAGTTTTTAAACCGCATAGATGATATAGTGCTGTTTAAGCCTTTGGGCAGAAAGGAAATCTACGGTATTATAGACCTGATACTCAATGAATTGCGCGAAAGACTGAAGGACAGAAATATAAGGCTGGATATAACGGGGGAAGCCAAGGATGTAATTCTGGACAAGGCATATTCGCCGTCCTATGGTGCCCGTCCGCTGAGAAGATTTATCCAGAAGGTAATTGAGACCGATTTGGGCAAAAAAATAATTTCAGGTGAGATTCATGAAGGTTCAGTTGCAGTAATTGATGCGGATAAGGATAAAGGAGAGCTTTTTGTAAGAGTGTCGGAAAATTAGTCCTGTTTATTTATTATGCAATGACTGAAAAAGGCGTTGTTCATGCAAGAGCTGAATAATTCAGGTTTTATACCCGAATATTGAAAAATGCATAACTAATATTGACAAGTTCGCAGCATCTCCTGCAGCAGCTATGCTACGCTTGGCCGAGCCTGCCGGTTCAGCCCGGCCAAGCCGAACTTCAAAAAAATGCCATACCCGCGGGTCATGCTTTGGGTTATTACCAAATGCTCCCAATCTCTACTATGCTTGAATGCATCATGGCTATGAAGTGATTGCCCTGTGTCAAATCGCCCGAATCAACAGCTTTTAAGTTCCCGGAATCAAAACGCTTGCTTATCCTTGCCTTGCTGCGAAACTAAAAGCTGTATTTTGCTTAATTTTTCAGGGTATTGATAAATGCTGTTATCCGAACAGATTAATATAGCCCTGAATCAGTACTAACAGAATAATTGCAGGCAAAATCCAGGTCAGATATCCTTTAAGTGAATAAGGTATTTTTACACCTTCACCTGCATTTACTTCCTCCATGTAATTCTTAAAGCCCCATCCGTAGCGGCTGACACAGAACAGCACATAAACCAGTGAACCTATGGGAAGAATGTTGTAGCTTATGATAAAGTCTTCAAAATCCAGGATTGAGGACCCTTCTCCCATGGGCTGAATCCAGCTTAAAACATTAAAGCCAAGAACACAAGGCATTGAAAGCAGGATAAGCAGGAACATGTTGACAAAAGATGCTTTTTTACGGCTCCAGCCCCACAGATCAATAGCAAATGAAATAATGTTTTCAAAAACCGCTATAACTGTAGAAAACGCTGCAAATGACATGAATAAAAAGAAGAGTGAACCCCAGATCCTTCCTCCGCTCATGGAGTAGAAAATATTGGGCAAAGTGACGAACACAAGACCGGGCCCTCCGCTCGGATCAACACCGAAGGAAAAACAGGCAGGGAATATTATCAGGCCGGCTATAATAGAAATGGCTGTGTCCAATGAAGCAATATGTATGGACTCGCCAAGAAGCCTGCGTTCTTTTCCTATATAACTGCCGAAGATGGCCAAAGAACCTATACCGATACTCAGGGTGAAAAATGCCTGGCTCATGGCTGCATAAATTGTTTCCCAGATACCATGTTCTTTCACACGACTAAAATCAGGTAACAGATAAAATTTCAGACCTTCTCCTGCATTCGGAAGTGTCATGGCTCTGACTGCAAGTACCACTATTATCGCCAGCAGCAGAACCATAAAAACCTTGGTAACTTTTTCAACACCTTCCTGAAGCCCGAAAGAACATATTCCAAAACAGATTGCGGTGGTTAAAACCATCCATATTGTCATTTCTACAGGACTGGACAGCAGATTCTCAAATACCTGCCCGACCTGCTGGGTATCAAGCCCTTCAAACTGACCTGTCAGCATCTTGTAGAAATAAGCAATCATCCAGCTGGCAACAGTGGTATAGAACATCATGAGTATATAATTGCCTGCCATGCCTACATAGCCCATCCAATGCCATTTTTGACCATTTTTCTCAAGAACGTTGAATGATGTTGCGATACTTTTCCTGCTGGCGCGACCCACTGCAAGTTCCATCGACATAATGGGCAAGCCGAGTATGATTATAAATACAAGGTAGATCAGTACAAATAATCCTCCGCCATACTGGCCGGTAATGTAAGGAAAGCGCCATACATCTCCCAAACCGATTGCACATCCGGCGGAAATCAGGATAAAACCCAGACGTGAAGCAAATGTTTCCCTTTTTTCCATACTGCCAACTCCTTACAATATGATACATAGCTTTTTAAGCTATGTGCAAAACCGAAGAATATTCCGTATCGGCCATGCTACAAATTATACGGTTGAATTTCATAATTCAACCCGGGATATATAGAATATTATATAGATTATTGGTTCATATCACAATATAGGAAATCACTACGCTTCTTTGTTACTATGCATTTTTTCAGGTTTGGAGTGAATCTGCATTCTCCTGCATACGCAAATGCCGAAAATGATCTGCTGCGAACTCGGGCTGATTATATAAATATTGAGCAGGCCGTAAACATATGAACTATTGTTATAATCAAGCTTTTATACTAAAATAATAGTGGAAAAAAGAGTGAAAAATATTTCTGCTATTATATATGTACTGGAGCGAGGCATAATAATGGATTATGATTTCCTGGTGAAAAAAGCAATTGAGGCAAAAGAGAAAGCTTATGCCCCATATTCGGGTTTCCGTGTAGGGGCGGCGGTACAGTTGGCAGATGGCAGAATTTATACGGGCTGCAATGTTGAAAACTCATCATACGGCGCGACCATCTGTGCTGAGCGTACGGCAATAGTAAAGGCAATATCTGAAGGCGAGGCGAAAATCAGTGCGGTTGCAGTCGCCAGTGACAGCGACAGGCTAACATATCCCTGCGGAATTTGCCGCCAGGTAATATCCGAGTTTAGAAGTGGTGATACAAAAATAATTTGCAGTGACAAAAACGGGAATTATAAAGTATATGATATGAATGATATATTACCTCATGCTTTTGCGCGGGAAGACATAAACTTATCAGTGTAACGTAAAAGCATATGAAAGGAGCATCATATGGGTTTTCGTTCGGGTTTTGCAACTATTATCGGAAGACCTAATGTTGGAAAGTCAACACTGTTAAATTTACTGACCGGTGAAAAAATCGCGATTATTTCCGATAAGCCTCAGACCACAAGAAATGCAATAAAAACCATCATAACAACAGATGATTACCAGGTGGTTTTTATTGATACTCCCGGAATACACCGCCCGAAAAACAAATTGGGAGACTTTATGCAGAAGACTGCTATATCAACACTTGAAGATGTTGATGTAATTCTGTATATGGTCGAGGCCACCGATAAATCAATTGGTCCGAGTGATATGAACATAATTGAAATGTTGAGGAAATTAAGCACACCGGTTATTTTACTGATTAATAAGATAGATCTGGTGGATAAACGCAACATTTTGCCGCTCATTGATGAGTACAGCAGGGCAATGAATTTTGAGCATATTATACCGGTCAGCGCCTTTGACGTGGAAACAAAAGAGTTGGTATTGAATGAAACTGTAAAACTGCTTCCTGAAGGCCCGCCGTTTTTCCCTGAAGATATGATTACCGATCAGCAGGAAAAAGTATTGGTTCAGGAGATTATCCGTGAGAAAATACTGCACCTGATCAGTGATGAAGTCCCTCATGGTGTAGGAGTTGAAGTAATTCTTTTTAAAGAAAAGCCTGAAAATGGCTTAATTGAGATTCACGCGAACATATATTGCGAAAAGGAAAGCCATAAGGGAATCATAATAGGTAAAAACGGCGATATGCTAAAAAAAATCGGTACTTATGCAAGGCAGGACGCTGAAAGGTTACTGGGTTCAAAAGTCTTTTTAAAGCTCTGGGTGAAAACCAAAGAGGATTGGAGAAACAGCGATTTTGTATTAAGGGAGCTTGGATACAAGTAGGCGATTTTTTAAAATTGAGTTTGCACCCCCTTGTATTAAAATATACTGCGATGGTATACTTAAAATGAACACAAAAATTATCGGGGTATACGAGCGTCTCTGCTTGTGAGACGCTTATTTGCTGTAAAAAATTATACAGTTGCGGGAGAAGACAAATGAATAAAATAGGATTTGACAATGACAAGTATATTCACCTTCAATCTCAAAAGATACTCGAACGGATTGATCTCTTTGGAGGTAAACTTTATCTTGAATTTGGCGGCAAATTATTTGACGATTATCATGCTTCCAGGGTATTGCCCGGATTTAAACCCGACAGTAAGGTTAAAATGCTGTTAAAACTTAAAGATCAGGCCGAAATAATTATAACTATCAATGCCGATGACATAGAAAAAAACAAGCGCCGTGGAGACCTTGGCATAACATATGACCTTGATGTATTACGTTTGATTGACGCATTCAGGGATATAGGGCTTTATGTCGGCAGCGTTGTAATAACCCATTACCGTTCCCAGGTAACCGCAGATATGTTTCAAAAAAGACTGGAAGCACTTGGTATTAAAGTTTACAGGCATTATCCCATCCCGGATTACCCGTCAAATATCCAGCTTATTGTCAGTGATGACGGATATGGCAAAAATGATTATGTTGAAACTACTCGTTCTCTCGTTGTTGTAACAGCCCCGGGGCCTGGCAGCGGGAAAATGGCAACATGTCTTTCCCAGCTGTACCATGAGTACAAACGTGGTATCCGGGCCGGCTATGCGAAATTTGAAACATTTCCCATATGGAACCTTCCGCTGAAGCATCCGGTCAACCTTGCATATGAGGCTGCCACAACCGATCTGGACGATGTAAATATGATTGATCCGTTCCACCTTGAAGCATATGGTGTAACTACGGTAAACTATAACAGGGATATAGAAGTATTCCCTGTATTGAATGCGATACTTGAGAAGATCGCAGGAAAGTCGCCCTATAAAAGTCCGACCGATATGGGCGTGAATATGGCAGGATTTTGCATTACAGATGATGAGGTAGTCAGCCGGGCATCCGAACAGGAAATAATCCGGCGGTATTATAATACACGTTGCGCATTGCGCCAGGGGTTGGCTGAGCGTGAGGAAGTATATAAGCTGGAGTTGCTTATGAATCAGCTGGGAATTACATCAAAAGACAGACCTGTTGTTGAGGCCGCATTAAAGCGTGCCGAGGCCACCGGTGGCCCTGCGGTAGCGCTTCAGCTGAATGACGGCAGGATAGTCACAGGAAAGACATCTGCTTTATTGGGAGCATCTGCAGCCATGTTACTGAATGCGCTGAAAGAACTGGGCGGCATTCAGCACGAAATCCACCTGATATCTCCTATAGTTATTGAACCGATACAGGTTTTAAAAACCAAGCATATGGGAAATCACAATCCAAGGTTACATACTGACGAAATATTAATAGCCTTGTCGATTTGTGCGGCAACAAATCCCACAGCAGCGCTCGCAATGCAGCAGTTGCCAAAACTGAAAGGGTGTGAGGCTCATTCTACCGTAATACTGTCAAGAGTGGATGAGAATGTATTTCAAAAACTGGGCATTAATATTACATGTGAACCTCAGTACCAGACTAAAAAACTTTATCACAAATAAAAGCTGAATACCTGACATAGAAGATCCCTCAACCTTTGGCAATGCCCAAGCTACATAATTTTACAAACCGGATTTGAATTTGGCTTGATTTGGTATACATAAATCTCTGAACAGGGCAAACAATAAAAATATGATATCTATTCGTTGAGGGGGATAATATGTTGAAGGACATGGCTTGGCAAATGTTTAAAAAGACCGGCAATATAGAATTCTTTTTACAGTATAAGAGTTTGGATGGCAAAAAACCGGATTTCAATATAGAAGCAGCTTCTGAAACTTTTTTGGATGGTGAAAAATGTCGTATGTCAGAACCAGAGGAATGGTCGTCCGAGAAGTAAAGGTCGGAGAATACGATAAGATTCTTACGGTGGTTACCGAAGATCTGGGGAAAATATCTGTTTCGGCAAGAGGAGTAAGACGCGGTGGAAACCGTTACTCTGCCGGAACTCAGGTTTTTTCATACTGCGACTGGGTTTTATATAAGGGGAAAAATACATATATATTGAATTCATGCGACATTATTGACTCCTTTTATGAAATAAGGCAGGATATGACTTTGTTGGCACATGCCGCCCAGATGCTTCAGCTTGTTCATGACACTACCTTCGAGAATCACCCGGCGAAAGACCAGCTGACGGTTTTTATATATGCGCTGAAAGCCCTGTTAAACAAGAGGACACCTTCCCTTGTTTTCCGGGTTTTTGCGTTAAAAACGGTTCAAATAATAGGTTTCGAGCCTTTTGTTTCAGGTTGCTGTTTATGCGGCACAAAAGAAATAAATGATATCCGTTTCAGTTTTGAACACTGCGGGTTTGTTTGTGAGCAATGCAATACAGGGCTTGAAAATGTTATCCCGGTAAAAACGGGTGCTGCAAAAGCCATGATATATGTATTGTGCGCAGATCCCGGAAAAGCCTTCGGATTTGAGCTTTCACCTGATGTTCTTGAGAATTTCTCAGAGATCGTTGACAGGTACATAGACGACAGATTGGGGAAAAAGTACAGCAAAATGAATTTTTTGCAGGAGATATAGGACCGGAATAAGAATAAAAACTGGTACTTGTATAAATGATCTCTTTATGTTAAAATTAATGGCATTGGATTCACTGAGGAACTGAGTTGTTGGAGGTATTACAATGGAAATTGTAGTAAATATTTTGCATATAATAGTCTGTATCGCAATAATAATCATTGTTCTGTTACAGTCCGGGCGTTCTGCCGGTATTAGCGGTGCTATTGCAGGCGGGGCTGAAACCTTTTTCGGGAAAAATAAGGGCCGCACTATTGATGCAATGCTTAGCAAGTACACAAAATTTGCATTGGCTGTATTCCTTTTAACTTCTGTTATTTTAACATGGTTGTTGAAGTAATGCTGTTTTCGTTAAGGGCTTTGTTTGGTTTATATTGGAACGCGATAAGGACTGTACATGCATTCAGGTATGTATGGTCTTTTTGTTTTATGGCTGAGAAATTTCCTGCATAATTCCATTCACCTAATAAAATATAAAGGAAGAGAAGGTTAAATATGCCCGAATTTAAAATAAAATCAAATTATAAGCCTTCGGGAGATCAACCGCAGGCAATAGAAAAACTGGTGGATTCAATAAACAGGGGAAATACCCACCAGACACTTCTCGGCGTTACAGGGTCAGGCAAGACTTTTACGATAGCCAACGTTATAGAAAGAGTACAGAAACCTACGCTGGTGATTGCGCATAATAAAACATTAGCTGCGCAGCTTTGCTCAGAGTTTCGTGAGTTTTTCCCTGACAATGCGGTGGAGTATTTTGTGAGCTATTATGATTACTACCAGCCCGAGGCATATGTTCCTGCAACCGACACTTATATAGAAAAAGACTCATCAATTAATGATGAAATCGACAATCTGAGGCATTCAGCAACAGCTGCATTATTTGAAAGGCGTGACGTGATAATTGTTGCCAGCGTTTCCTGTATATATGGCCTCGGTGACCCCGAAGACTATACAGAATTGATGTTGTCATTAAGACCCGGCATGCAAAAGGATAGGGACGAAGTAATAAAAAAGCTTGTGGACATCCAGTATACCCGCAATGATATTGATTTCAGGAGAGGAACTTTCAGGGTTAAAGGTGATGTACTGGATATTTATCCTGCTTCTTCTGCAGGTACAATAATAAGGGTGGAGTTTTTCGGGGATGAGATTGACAGGATTACCGAAGTGGATCCGCTCACTGGTGAGATTATAGGAACACGGACATATATAGCCATATTTCCTGCATCCCACTATGCCACCACGAGAGCCAAGATGGAGCTGGCTATAAAATCGATAGAACAGGAACTTGAAGAGAGATTGAAATACTTCAGGGACAACAATAAGCTGCTGGAAGCCCAGAGACTGGAGCAGAGGACACGGTATGACCTTGAAATGATGCGCGAGATAGGTTTTTGCTCGGGGATAGAAAACTACTCCAGGCACATAAGCGGCAGGGCTCCGGGCAGCGCACCGTATACCCTTCTTGATTATTTTCCGGAAGATTTTCTTTTGGTAATTGATGAGTCCCATGTTACCGTTCCTCAGATAGGAGCAATGTACAACGGGGATCGCTCAAGGAAAGAAACTCTGGTGGAATATGGGTTCCGGCTCCCGTCAGCCTTTGACAACAGACCGCTTACGTTTTCAGAGTTTGAGCAGAAAGTCAATCAGGTTATTTATGTAAGCGCAACACCCGGGAAATATGAAAGAGAAAAATCTTCGGTTATTGTTGAGCAGATTATCAGGCCGACAGGGCTGGTTGATCCTGAAATTGCAGTAAAGCCTGTAAAAGGCCAGGTTGACGATCTGATGGAAGAAATAAGAGTGCGGGTAGAACGGAATGAACGTGTTCTGGTAACCACACTAACCAAGAGAATGGCAGAGGATTTAACCCAGTACCTTTCGGATGTTGGAATAAAAGTGCGATACCTCCATTCGGATATAGATACCATTGAGCGAATGGAAATTATCCGGGATCTGCGGTTGGGCGAGTTTGATGTTCTGGTTGGAATCAATCTTCTCAGGGAAGGGCTTGATTTGCCTGAAGTGTCACTCGTTGCAATACTTGATGCCGACAAGGAGGGCTTTTTGCGCTCTGAAACCTCTTTGATACAAACCATTGGACGGGCTGCAAGAAATGTAAACGGAAAAGTTATTATGTATGCCGACAGTATAACAAGTTCAATGGAAAGGGCCATCAGTGAAACCAACAGAAGAAGGCAGATTCAGATGGAGTATAACAAAAAGATGGGAATTACACCAAAGACAATTCAGAAAGCCGTTCACGATACCCTTGAAACATTGAAGGTTGCAGAGGATGAAAAAGAATTTGCCGTTGATCATGGCGATATCCCTGTTGAAAAAATTATAGAAAAACTGACAGCCGAAATGAAGGCGGCGGCGAAAGAACTGGAGTTTGAAAAAGCTGCAATGCTGCGCGACAAAATCAATGAATTGAAGAAAAAACTCTGTGAAGAAGAGACATGTTAATTTGTATTAACATTGAAATAGAACTAATTGGATGACAGGAGAAAGTTATGCGTATACTTCCGGACAATATTCACAGTTCATGGACTGATTTTTTAAATGCTGAACGCATTGAAACTATAAAGGATATATCACAAAAAATAGGAGAAAATGTTAATCCTGAATATAAAAATATATTGCGTTTTTTAAGCGTAGATTTATCAAATGTGAAGGTTGTTATACTCGGGCAGGATCCATACCCCGAAAAGGGAGTAGCCACCGGCAGGGCTTTTGAGGTCGGTGGCCTGAAAACATGGGAGCAGCCTTTCAAACAGGTTTCGCTGAAAAACATTGTGCGGTTGATCCATAAAAGCTACAGCAATATAGAAAAATATGAGGATATTTTTTCTTTTAACCGGATTAAAAACGAAATAAAAGAAGGCAGGTTTCCGATTCTTCCGCCCGACAGGCTGTTTGAGTCATGGGAAAAACAGGGCGTTTTATTGTTGAATACATCTTTCAGCTGCGTACCAAATAACCCTGAAAGCCATGCAATGCTGTGGCAGGAATTTTCGCGCCGACTGATAGGGTACATATCGGAAAAATATAATCTTTGCTGGTTTCTTTGGGGAAAACATGCCATTAGTATGAGAGATGTAATAAATAAAGGGGAGTTCTATGTATCCAGGCATCCCATGCTGTGCTCTTCCAAGTATGACGATGATTTTCTGAAATCCGACTGTTTTACTGAAACCAAACACCTGATAAACTGGCTTGGTGCAGATTAACTGCAATTACGAAAATGATTTCAAAATCAATGTAATTTCTTCCGTTGTTTTAATAGAATAATTTCATAACGCTTCGGTTACCTTAAGAACATCGGCCAAAAAATAAACATATGTGCCATGGCTTATATTGCATCGGGGTGGTTCCATGCATCAAAAGACAGCAGACAGAAAAGACAATGTTGCGGAACTGCGGGATGTGCGTGAACTGGAGCGTGTGATATGATATTTAAGAAAGATAATGCTTTTTTCAGGTTTAGCTTTCTTATTTTTGTTATTATAGCATCATTATATCTTTCCCTTATAGCATTTACACCAAGCCAGATGACTGTTTTGGCAGGAGAAGAATACCGGGTTGAATTCTTCTCGCCCTTTCAGTTGCAATTGTCGGCTGAAACCGGCGGAATACATGTTGAGAAGCTGGGTGTCGGAAACAGGACATCGATTTTCTCGATGCCGTATACACTTAAAGGTACCCAATACGGCCAGAACAGGATTCAGCTTAGCTTGTTTGGGCTGGTTCCTGTTAAAGATATTAAAGTCAATGTAATTCCTGCGAGGGAACTGATTGTTTGCGGGAATACTGTTGGCATCAGGTTGTATATCAAAGGCCTTCTTGTAGTAGGGATTTCAGGTGTTATGACTCCTGACGGGAATGAAGTCCTGCCCGTTAAAGATACCGGTCTGGAACCCGGGGATTTTATTATTGCAGTGAATAACAAGGAAATAGAAAAGATAGCCGATCTGTCAAAAGTAATTGAGCAATCAGACGGGAAAGAAATTGCTTTAAGATTCATACATGACAGCCGGGTTGTCGAAACAAGGATTACTCCGGTGCAAAGCATTGAGGACGGTAAATACCGCATTGGAATCTGGGTAAGGGACAGCACGGCCGGAATCGGAACTTTAACATATATTGAAGAAGAGACAGGCAAATTTGGTGCTTTAGGCCATGGAATCACCGATATTGATACAGGAATTATGATGCCGGTTAAAAACGGAGAGTTGCTGAAATCTTCGGTATATGGCATCAGAAAAGGAATACAGGGCACCCCGGGTGAATTGCAGGGGGATTTTCTGAAAAGCCCGGAAGTGATAGGGGAAATATACTGGAATACGGCATTTGGGGTTTTCGGTACAATAGATAAAAATGCTATATCTGAATTGAATGGCAGGAAGTATCCGGTTGGAACAAGGAGTATGGTGAAGGAGGGGCCGGCGACTATTCTGTCGAACATTCACGGGGATCAGGTTGAAGAATTTTCTGTTGAAATACAGAAGATTGCACGGAAGAACCTTTCGGGTCCGAAAAGCATGATAATAAAAATCACTGATCCACGGCTGTTAAGTGAAACCGGAGGTATAATTCAGGGGATGTCGGGAAGCCCGATTATCCAGGACGGAAGAATAATAGGAGCTGTAACCCATGTTTTGGTTAATGACCCTACAAAGGGTTACGGAATTTTTATAGAAACCATGCTAGGCATGAACTGATTAACCCGGCAGATTCTGTCGGGTTATCTGTTTGGGTTGGTATCTATACAAGAATAAAATTACTATGGTATAATTCAAAAAGTAATATTTGGTCATGAAAAGGAAACTTAAAAGGAAAAACAAAATTGAAACTATAGAAGTGAGGTTTCAGGAAGTAGATGCCAGGAGAGAGACAAAGCAAAATAAGAAATTTTTGTATTATAGCTCATATAGATCACGGAAAGTCAACATTGGCCGACAGGTTGCTTGAAAAAACCGGTGTTCTGACCGAAAGGGAAATGGAAGAACAGGTTCTGGATACTATGGATCTGGAACGGGAACGGGGTATTACGATAAAAGCCCAGGCAGCCCGTTTGGTATATAAGGCAAAGGACGGCCAGGAATACATTCTGAATCTTATCGACACACCGGGTCATGTTGATTTTAACTATGAAGTATCAAGAAGTATTGCAGCCTGTGAAGGTGCGATACTGGTTGTTGACGCTTCCCAGGGCATTGAGGCTCAAACTTTGGCAAATGTCTACCTTGCGCTGGAACATAATCTTGAAATTGTACCCGTTATAAACAAAATAGATTTGCCCGGAGCCAGGCCCGATGAAGTCAAGCGTGAGATAGAAGATGTTATAGGGCTTGATTGCAGTGATGCTCCGCTTATTTCTGCAAAAGTCGGAATAAACATAGAGGACGTTCTTGAAAAAATAGTTGAAGTGATCCCGCCGCCTCCGGGTGATGAGGAATCACCCCTTCGCGCTTTGATTTTTGATTCCCTTTATGACAACTACAAGGGAGTAATAACCCATGTGAGAGTAATGGAAGGAAGCGTTAAACCGGGCCAGGAAATATATATGATGCATACGAAAAAGAAGTTTACAGTAACCGAATTGGGATATTTCCGCCCCGGAGGTTTAATACCTGCTGATGCATTGTATGCAGGCGAAGTCGGTTATATCTGTGCAAGCATTAAAAATGTTGCTGATACACGTGTCGGCGATACGATAACACTTGCAGCAAATCCTGCAAAGGAGCCGCTGCCCGGATATAAAAAGGCCGTTCCGATGGTTTTTTGCGGCATATACCCGGCAGATGGTTCAAAATACACTGATTTGCGGGAAGCCCTTGAAAAGCTGCAATTAAATGATGCTTCCCTGCTGTTTGAACCCGAGACTTCTGCTGCACTGGGATTCGGCTTCAGATGCGGCTTTTTGGGCCTGTTGCATATGGAGATAATCCAGGAGCGGCTGGAGCGCGAATATAACCTTGATCTTGTAACCACGGCTCCAAGCGTTATATACCGGGTAACAAAAACCAACGGCGAGGTTTTGATGATAGACAACCCGACGAACATGCCGGAACCGGGTTTGATTGAAATGATGGAAGAGCCCATTGTGAAAGCTACAATAATGACACCTCCGGAACATGTCGGCAGCATTATGGAACTGTGCCAGGATCGCAGGGGTGATTACACCGGAATGGAATATATTGAGAGCAACCGGGCGGTATTAACCTACGACATGCCGTTAAATGAAATAGTATATGACTTTTTTGACGCACTGAAATCCCGTTCTAAAGGATATGCTTCCTTTGATTACGAGTTTAAGGGATATAAAGAGTCCGATTTGGTTAAGCTTGATATCCGCCTTAACGGTGAAGTTGTTGACGCATTGTCCTTTATTGTCCATGAAAGCAAAGCATACGCAAGGGGAAGAAAAATTGCTGAAAAGCTTAAGGAGACCATCCCGCGGCAAATGTTTGAAATCCCCATTCAGGCATGTATTGGTTCAAAGGTAATTGCAAGGGAAACAGTGAAGGCTTACAGGAAAGATGTTCTTGCAAAATGCTACGGCGGTGATATTACAAGAAAGAAGAAACTGCTTGAAAAACAGAAGGAAGGTAAAAAGCGTATGCGTCAGGTAGGCAGCGTGGAAATTCCGCAGGAAGCTTTCATGAGCGTGCTGAAACTTGATACATAGGCGTTGGATGAAATGTTGCCTGAAAAAGATGAAACCATTGGAATTTATGTTCATATACCTTTCTGCATGAGGAAATGCAATTATTGTGATTTCCCGTCACTTCCGGGCATGGATGATTTCTTTCAGGACTATGCCGATGCAGTTTGCAGGGAAATTGAGTCAGCTTCAGGTAAATTTTTAAACTGGATTGTAGATTCCGTTTTTTTCGGAGGAGGGACACCATCTGTCCTTCCTGCGGAAAACATTTCAAAGATAGCTGGCACCCTGTCAAAAAACTTTGATATTTCAAAGAATGCAGAAATATCGATAGAAGTTAATCCCGGAACCATCTCTGAGGAAAAGGCTGTTGTCTATAAAGAGCTTAACTTCAACCGTATAAGTATAGGGCTTCAGTCCGCCAGCAACAGCATTTTGAAGTTTATGGGAAGGGTCCATACCAGGGAAATGTTTGAGGAATGCGTGGATCTGGTTAAAAAATGCGGATTCACGAACATTAATGCTGATGTTATTTTTGGAGTTCCGAACCAGACCATGAAAGATTTTCAGGAAACCATTGAACTGGTTTTGCATAAGGGTGTAACCCATGTTTCGTGTTACAGCTTAAAAATCGAAGAAGGTACACCATGGCATGAAATGAATGAAAAGGGTGAACTGCCTCCCGTGGATGAAGATTTGGAAAGGGAAATGTATTACTGGGCAATAAATAGGTTGAACGAGGCAGGCTTTAAACACTATGAAATATCCAATTTTGCAAAACCCGGATTTCAATCGATGCACAATATAAAGTACTGGACAAGCAAGCCTTACATCGGTTTTGGAGCGGCTGCCCACTCTTATATGAATGATGCAAGGTACTCAAATATAGAAAACCCCGTTGAATATATCAAAAGAATTAACGAAGGGAAATCAACGATAGGTTTCAGTGAACATATTGGGATTGATGAGAAACTGTCCGAAAGGTTCATTCTCGGATTAAGAATGATTGAAGGAGTTGACATGGGGCAGCTTGAAAAGGAGTTTGGCAGAGAAGCTTTAAATAAATACCATGATAAAATAAAAATGCTGATCGGGAAAAATCTTCTCTCAGTGGAGAATGGCATGTTAAAACTGACAAAAGCCGGATTGGATTTTGCAAATCAGGTATGGCTTGAATTTATCCTGTAATAAAAGAAAAATACCACCCTCTTGACAAAAGAAAGGCAGGGTGGTATTTTTAATATAGCATTTAGCACTCGTTTAATGAGAGTGCTAACAACAAATAGCAGGGATTATTTACTTTAGTGATATATACTTGATAAAGTATAAACAGGTTTGAATGGGTATATTAATTTTAGTAGGAAAGAACCTGTTTATGATTATATATATACTGATTTGTGGTTTCACTGCAATGTACAATAGTTCCTTTTGGTATCAGGCTGATGAGCTATTGTATGGAGGTGAGGTTACGTTGTGGGATGTAGGGTTAAGTGAGCGCAAGATGCAGATTTTAAAAACTCTTGTTGATGATTATATAAAAACCGCACAGCCTGTAGGGTCAAGAACCATTTCAAGAAAACATGAACTTGGCCTTAGTTCTGCTACCATTCGTAACGAGATGGCTGATTTGGAAGAAATGGGATATATTTCGCAGCCCCATACTTCTGCCGGCAGAGTCCCATCAGACAAGGGATACAGGTTTTATGTGGATCATCTGATGCAGGTGCAGGCACTGAAAATAGAGGAAATAAATCAAATTAAGGATGCAATTGAACGTAAAATAGATGAAATAAACACATTGATCCGGAGAGCATCTGATATTATATCTGCAATTACAGGATATGCGTCAATAGCTTTGTCTCCGAGCCTGACAAAAGCAGCGGTTAAATCTGTGCAGGTATTGCCCGTAGATGAAAAGAAAGTTTTAATTGTGGTTGTGACAAGTACAGGTGTTGTGAAAAACCAGGTTATTCGCGTTAATAACGAAACAAGTCCGGATTCATTCATATTGCTTACTAATTATTTGCAGGAAAAGTTAAACGGGCGTATAATTGAAAATATTGAATTTCCTCTTACTCATGACATACAAATAGAAACAGGTGTTTCGAAAGAACTGATAAATTATGTTGTTGACGGGATGAAAAAATGCATGCAGGATGTTGAAGATTCCGAGCTTATTATGAACGGTATTACGAATTTGCTGAATCATCCTGAATTCAGCGATCTTTTTAAGGTCAAGGAACTATTTGAACTGTTCAATGAGCAGCATACCATGAAAAGTTTAATGAGTTCGGCTATGAAGAAGCAGGGACTTAATGTTCAGATTGGTGCCGAAAATGAGCACGAAGTGATGCGTGAGTGCAGCCTGGTTACTACGGTTTACAGCCTTGGTGATACCGAACTGGGTACTTTTGGCGTATTGGGTCCCACAAGGATGTATTATTCCAGAGTTATATCGGCTATGAATTATGTCAGGAATTTAATTAACAATGAGATACTGAGGATAATCAATGATGACTGAATTTTCCGTAAATGATAAATGGAAGGATGAAAGCTGATGAGTCAGAATAAGACAGATGATAAAAATCTGGATAAAGCAGAAGAATTATCGAAGGAGAATTTAGAGATGGAAACCAACGCAGAGGAAAAAAAGGCAACCGAAGAAACAGAAGAAAAAACCGGTAAAGCAAATGAAAATGCTGCTGAATGCAATGAAGCTAAAGGCGACAAGGAAGTAAAAAGCCAGGAAGAAAACCTGTTAAATCAAAAAGAAAAGGAAATTAATGAATTGAAAGAGCAAATTCAAAGACTCGCCGCAGAGTTTGACAACTATAAGAAAAGGACAAAAAAGGAAAAAGAAAAATTATATGCCTCTTCAGTTGCAGATGTTGTATCTGCTTTTCTTCCTGTAATGGATAACATCGAAAGAGCGCTGCAGGCCTCTGAAGGAAGCGATGAAAAGATCAGGGAAGGCGTCCTGTTAATCCATAAGCAAATGCAGGAGATATTATCCAGTTTCAAAGTAAAGCCCATTGAAGCCAAGGGCCAAAAATTCAACCCTGATTTTCATGAAGCCGTAATGCATGTTGATGATGAAAATTATGGCGAAAATGAAATTGTTGAGGAGTTCCTCAAAGGATATATATATAATGATGAAATTGTTATTCGTCATTCTGTTGTAAAAGTAGCAAACTAATAGACTTTCTTTGACCTTTAAATATATTATTATTAGGAGTGATTTTTATGCCGAAAGTGATAGGTATAGATTTAGGAACAACCAATTCATGTGTCGCTGTTATTGAGGGTGGTGAACCTGTAGTTATCCCTAATCCCGAAGGAAGCAGGACTACACCTTCAGTTGTTGCTTTCTCCAAAACCGGTGAAAGATTAGTTGGACAGGTTGCTAAAAGACAGGCTGTCACAAATCCCGAGAGAACAGTTATTTCAATTAAAAGGGACATGGGAACCGACAGGAAAGTAAAAATTGATAATAAAGAATATACTCCTCAGGAAATATCAGCAATGATCCTCCAGAAACTGAAGGCAGATGCTGAAGCTTATCTTGGTGAAAAAGTTACACAGGCTGTTATTACCGTCCCTGCATATTTCAGCGATGCTCAGCGCCAGGCAACAAAGGACGCAGGAAGAATTGCAGGTCTTGAAGTATTGCGTATCATAAACGAGCCTACAGCTGCGGCTCTTGCTTACGGACTGGACAAGGAACATGATCAGAAGATCCTTGTATTTGACCTGGGTGGAGGTACATTTGACGTATCTATTCTGGAAATCGGAGACGGAGTATTTGAAGTTCTGGCTACCAGCGGTAATAACCGTCTGGGCGGTGATGATTTTGACCAGAGAATTATCAACTGGCTGGCTGAAGAGTTTAAAAAGGATACAGGAATTGATTTAAGAAACGACAGAATGGCTATGCAACGTTTGAAAGAAGCTGCAGAAAAAGCCAAGATTGAATTGTCCGGAGTTACCACAACTAATATTAACCTTCCTTTTATAACTGCAGATGCGAGTGGTCCGAAACACCTGGACATGACACTTACCAGAGCTAAATTTGACGAGCTGACTGCCGACCTGGTTGAAAAAACCATGGAGCCTACCAGAAGGGCGCTGGCAGATGCTGATCTTACACCTGCAGATATAGACAAAGTTCTGCTGGTTGGAGGTTCAACAAGAATACCTGCAGTTCAGGAAGCTGTCAGGAAGTATCTCGGCAAGGAACCGTTCAAAGGCATTAATCCTGACGAATGCGTTGCCATTGGTGCCGCTATTCAGGCCGGCGTTCTTTCAGGAGAAGTCAAAGACCTTCTGCTTCTTGACGTTACTCCTCTGTCCCTTGGTATTGAAACCCTCGGTGGAGTATTCACAAAACTGATTGAACGCAATACCACAATACCCACTAAAAAGAGCCAGATATTCTCAACTGCAGCCGATGGTCAGACCAGCGTTGACATCCGTGTATACCAGGGTGAAAGAGAAATGGCTGCAGACAATAAACTGCTTGGCAATTTCCAATTAACAGGAATACCGCCTGCTCCGAGAGGGGTTCCCCAGATAGAGGTTACTTTCGACATAGACGCAAACGGTATTGTACATGTATCCGCGAAAGACCTGGGTACAGGCAATGAGCAAAAAATTACCATTACAGCGTCAACAAACCTTTCTGAGCAGGAAATTGAGAGAGCCGTTAAGGAAGCGGAAAAGTACGCTGAAGAGGACAAGAGAAGGAAAGAAGTCATAGAAGCGAAGAACCAGGCAGATTCGCTGATTTATCAGACGGAAAAAACTTTGAAAGATTTGGGAGATAAGATTGATCCTGCAGATAAATCCAATATCGAAGCCGAACTGAACCATCTGAAAGAAGTTGCTAAAGGTAACGATACTGCGGCTATTAAAGCTGCCACCGAAAAACTTTCCCAGGCTTTCTATGCAGTTTCACAGAAAATTTATCAGCAGAATCCTGGTGCTGCGGGAGCAGCCGGAGCAGGAGGGTTTAACCAGACCTATGGCGGCGGAACAGGCAATAGCCAGGATGATGTTTACGATGCAGATTATAAAGTAGTTGATGATGACAAATAGTTCGATATTTTAAAAATCCCCGCTTCGGTAAACAGTAAGTCAAGTTTGCAACAAAACGAGTCAAAGGTATTCCTTTGACTCGTTGTTATGATTAGGGCAATTATTTTTTTCATAAATGAGGATCAGATCATAAAATAAACTTAGTTGAAGGTGTTATTGAAGTGTGTTATAATCGTTAAGCTACTTTAGCAGTAAACCAGCTTTGGGGGTGATAGAATGCCCGAAAAAAGAGATTACTACGAAGTGTTGGGAGTAAGCCGTAATGCTGATGAAACAGAACTGAAAAAGGCATACCGGAAGCTTGCAAAGCAATATCATCCGGATATGAACCCCAATGACAAAGAAGCCGAAGCCAAGTTTAAAGAAATCAATGAAGCCTATGCAGTTTTAAGCGATCCGCAAAAAAGGAAGCAGTACGACATGTATGGCCATGCAGGCCTTAACGGAACAGGTTTTGAAGGTTTCAGCGGTTTTGGAGGCTTTGATTTTGGTTTTGAAGATATTTTCGATACTTTTTTTGGGGGCTCGCCATTTGGCAGAAGTACCAGGAAAAGATCGGGCCCCAGAAGAGGTAACGATTTAAAATATTCGCTTGAAATAAGCTTTCTCGAGGCTGCCTTTGGTACAACCAAAGAAATTAATATCAGCAGGATGCAGTTATGCCATGTTTGCGGCGGGTCAGGATCAAAACCCGGTACTACTCCCGAAACATGCAGGCACTGCAATGGTACAGGGCAGATAAGGCATGTACAATCCACTCCGTTTGGGCAAATGGTGAACATGCGCACTTGCGAAGTTTGCCGTGGAGAAGGTACAATTATAACCCATCCATGTGATGAGTGTCGTGGAAACGGAAGAGTTCAGAAAACTTCAAAGATTAGCATAAATGTGCCGGCAGGCATTGACAACGGACAGACCATATCTTTGCGTGGCGAAGGCGAGCCTGGCATAATGGGCGGACCGCCCGGTGACTTGTATGTGAGCATACGGGTAAAGCCACATCCTCTTTTCAAAAGAGAAGGCTATGATGTAATATGTGAAATACCCATAACTTTTACCCAGGCGGCTCTGGGGGCTGAGTTGGAGATTCCCACCCTCGAGGGAACAATAAAATATAATATACCCGAAGGTACGCAAACAGGGACGGTTTTCAGACTTAAAAACAAAGGAATCAAACATCTGAGATCCAATGCGAAAGGCGACCAGCTTGTTAAAGTCAATGTAGAAGTACCTACAAGGCTTTCTGCAAAACAGAAGGAACTGCTGAAGCAGTTTGCGGAAATCAGCGGGGATGAAGTATTTCAACAGAGAAAATCTTTCTTTGAAAAAATGAAGGATTTATTTCAATAAATAATTGATAATAAACTGAAAAGGGAGTATTTTTGTGGAGTGGTTGGAAGTAGCCGTTACCGTAGATCCTGAAATACAGGAATTAGTTTCACAGGTTCTGCTGGACCAGGGAGTTCAGGGACTTGAAATAGTTGATCCCGACTCTTTCAGGCAGGTTCTTGATCATAACAGGTACCTTGATTATGCAGATGACGGGTTAATTGACAGTTATGGCGAAAAGGTCGTTATCAAGGCCTACTTCAGTTCACGGAAAGCAGAAGAACTGAAAAGCAAACTCGACAGCGAATTTCAGATCTTTTTGAATCATATTCCTGAATATTCTGTCAGAATACGAGATGATTCCGAATGGAAGGATAATTGGAAAAAGTATTATAAAGCCTTTAAAATATCAGACAGGGTTATAGTTAAACCGGCCTGGGAAGATTACCTGCCTCAAGGCAATGAAGTGGTTGTGGAACTCGAGCCGGGAATGGCTTTCGGAACCGGAACCCATGAAACAACAAGAATGTGTGCATCATTACTTGATGAGCTTGTCAAGGGAAATGAAAAAGTTCTGGATTTGGGATGCGGAACCGGAATTTTGGGGATTATTGCCGCAAAACTTGGTGCAAAGGAAGTCACATGCGTTGACATAGATGATGCAGCATATAAAGCTTGCCGTGAGAATGTCATGAAGAACAATGTCTCGGACGTAGTTCATGTAATCCACGGTGAATTAAAGGATTTGGAAATAGAAAAGTATGATATTATTGTAGTTAATATAATTGCGGATATAATTCTGTCATTGCTGCCTGATCTGAGAAAATACAGCAGTGATAGGACTAATATTCTGTTATCGGGCATCATTTCGGATAGACGTGAAGAAATCATTAATGCTGTAAACGAAAATGGCTATCATATGGTAAAGGAAAACAGGGAAGGCGAATGGGTGGCAATGCAGATATGCGCAGATTCCTAGTTTCACCTGATTCAATAAAGAATGATACTGTGTATATTTCCGGAGACGACTTGAAGCACATGGTCCAGGTTCTCAGGTTCAGGACAGGTGATCATTTGCTGGTATTTGACGGTACAGGGCTGGAACATGAGATTGAGCTTGTTTCGGTTGATAAAGCAATGGCCGTCGGGAAAATAGTAAAAACCGGTACACCTGAGACCGAATCGAAGAGGAAGGTCATTCTGTTTCAGGGAATGCCAAAGTCTGATAAAATGGAATGGATAATTCAGAAGACGGTGGAGTTGGGAGTGAGCCAGATTGTCCCAATGATTACGCGGTATTCCGTAGTCCGGGATATAGACAGAAATATTGACGCAAAACTTGAAAGATGGAACAGGATTTCACGGGAAGCATGCAAGCAATCGGGCCGTGTTGTTATTCCCGAAGTTAAAAAACCGTTGGAATACAGCAAAGCTATGGACTTGTGGGATGACATGGTTTCAAATGAAACATGCGGTTCGTCGCTGGCAGTTTTCTGTTATGAAAATGAGGGTAAAAAGTGTTTTAAAGAGTTGCTTAAATGCTATAATATAGACTATATTAAAACCATAGGTATTTTTATAGGTCCCGAAGGCGGCTTTGCAGAAGAAGAAATCAAGCTTGCCGGGGATCACGGAATTATTCCTGTCGGATTGGGAAAAAGAATTTTAAGAACCGAAACCGCTGCTGTTGCAGTTTTATCTATTATAATGTACGAAATTGGAGACTTCGACTTATGACCAAAATATCCTTTGTTATAGTAGATGATGCCATCTTTATGAGAACACTGCTTCGTAAAGTTATAGAACAGGTTGAGGGATATACGGTAATTGCTGAAGCTTCTAATGGAATAGAAGCAATAGAAGCTGCGCGGAAATATCAACCTGATATAATGACATTGGATATAACTATGCCCGAAATGGACGGAATAGTTGCATTGCCCAAAATTGTGGAAGCAAGTCCGAAAACAAGGGTAATCGTTGTTTCGGCAATGGGGCAACAGTCAATGGTTATCGATGCCATAAAAATGGGTGCAAAGGACTTTATTGTGAAGCCGTTTGAAAAGTATAAAGTTTATCAGACCATACAAAATGTACTGGCGTTTTAGGCTTATATTGCCCTTCGGCACATTTTTGCGCCCGAGAATGAAAGACTTTGGAGGAAATAAAATGGTTAGAAGTATGACCGGATACGGTTATTATAAATATCAGGACGAACAGGTTTCGATGGACGTTGAGATAAAAACGGTAAATCACAGGTATTGTGACATATATATACGGATGCCAAGACAGTTAAGCTGTTTTGAAGATAAAGTCCGTTCGCTGATTACGAACCGTATCTACAGGGGTAAGGTTGATGTTTTTATCAATTGGGAAAACCTTGGCGAAGGGATTAAAAAAGTAATACTTGACAAAAATCTGGCCCTGGAATATTACAGAGCCATGAATACATTAGCTGAAGAATTGCAGCTTCGGGATGATATTTCATCTTCATCGCTGGCCAGATTTCCTGAAATCCTCAGAATCGAAAAAAAGGAGGAGACTTCGGAAGAAGTCTGGGCAATTCTGGAACAGGCCGTAAACGAGGCATTGAATGTCCTGGTTGCAATGAGGGAGGCCGAGGGAGAAAAGCTTAAAATAAGCCTGATCGAAATATGTAAAAACATCGAAAATTACAGGTTGCAGATAAAAGCACGTGAACCTTTGGTTATTACAGAGTATAAGGAAAAGCTTTCAGCCAGAATACGGGAATTGATGGACAGCGATATTGTGGATGAAACACGTCTTGCTATGGAGGTTGCGATTTTTGCTGACAAATGCAGTATTAATGAAGAGCTGGTACGTTTAAGAAGCCACCTGGATCAATTCCTTGATATTTTGGCGATGGATGGGCCAATAGGAAGAAAACTGGATTTCCTGCTTCAGGAAATGAACAGGGAAGTAAATACCATAGGGGCCAAAGCGAATGATTTGGATATCACAAAAAATGTAATTGAACTGAAAAGTGAAATTGAAAAAATCAGAGAACAAATACAGAATGTTGAATAATGGAAAATAATCCCTTGATATGGAGGAGTAAGGCATGAAATTAATTAATGTCGGTTTCGGAAATATTGTTGCTGCCAATAGAATTGTTGCAATCGTAAGTCCTGAATCTGCACCTATAAAAAGAATTATTCAGGAAGCAAGGGATCGTGGCATGCTGATTGACGCAACATATGGCAGAAGAACCCGTGCTGTAATTGTAACTGACAGTGACCATATCATTCTGTCTGCCGTTCAGCCCGAAACAGTTGCTCACAGGCTTGGCAGCAAAGATAATGATGCAGTTGCTATTGATGGCGGAGATGAGCAGGAGGTTACCGAATGAATCCGGGTCTTTTGGTTGTTGTGTCGGGTCCCGCGGGAGTTGGAAAAGGAACTGTTGTTTCCCGGGCACGGGAGCAAAATAAGGATATAGTTTTTTCGGTTTCAGCAACTTCACGTTGTCCAAGGCCGGGAGAAATAGATGGCAAAAATTACTTCTTTGTTTCCCGTGAAAGGTTTTTGGAGATGATACGGGAAGGTGCTTTACTGGAATGGGTTGAGTATTGCGGGAACTATTATGGTACGCCGAAGATGTATGTGGAACAGGAACTGGAAAAGGGCCATGTTGTTCTTCTTGAGATTGAGGTGGAAGGCGCGCATAATGTAAAGAGACAATATCCCGATTGCATTTCAGTATTTATTACTCCTCCGACCATTGAAGAGTTAAGGAAGCGCATTACAAAACGCGGAACCGAGTCTCCTGAAGTTATTGAAAAACGGATGAAACGGGCATTGGAAGAGATGGAGCAACTGGACAGCTATGATTATATAATCAAAAATGAATCTGTGGAAGACTCTGCAAGGCAATTGCTTGACATCATAGAAAAAGAACGCAACAGAATAAAAAATAATTGTATAAGGAGTGATAATGAGTGATAAAACCGTCAATATCTGAGCTTTTGGAAAAGGTGGAAAACAGGTATATATTAGTCAACGTAACTGCCAAAAGAGCGCGGATGCTTAATGAAGGAGCGCAGCCTTTAACAAAAACATTCAGTAAAGATGTTGTTACGGCGGTAAACGAGATAAATGAAGGCAAGATCAGATACAGAAAAAACAGACGCACAAATGATGCTCAATAGTATTAAAGATATTATCGGGAGGAAAAAATATGGCTTTTGAGAAAACCATGGATAAGATTGTGGCATTATGCAAAAACAGGGGGTTCATTTTTCAAGGCTCGGAGATTTATGATGGTTTGGCCAACACTTGGGATTACGGACCTCTGGGAGTGGAATTAAAAAATAATGTAAAGAGAATGTGGTGGAAGAAGTTTATCCAGGAAAATCCTTACAATGTAGGGCTGGATACAGCAATATTGATGAACCCTATGGTTTGGGTGGCTTCAGGCCATGTCGGCGGATTTTCAGACCCCCTGATTGACTGTCGCCACTGTAAGGTAAGACACCGTGCCGACAAACTTGTTGAAGACTGGAACAAGGAAAATAATATTGATATGAGAGTGGACGGAATGAGCAATGAAGCTCTCACAAAGTACATCGAAGAAAACGGAATAACCTGTCCTAATTGTGGGGTAAAGGACTTTACTCCTATCAGACAATTCAACCTTATGTTCAAAACCTTCCAGGGTGTTACCGAAGACTCCAAGAATGAAATATATCTGCGCCCCGAAACAGCACAGGGGATATTTGTAAACTTCAAAAATGTTCAACGATCTACAAGAAAAAAGATCCCGTTTGGAATAGGGCAAATTGGCAAATCCTTCAGAAATGAAATAACTCCGGGTAATTTCACTTTCCGGACAAGGGAATTCGAGCAGATGGAACTGGAATTCTTCTGTGAACCCGGCAAGGATATGGAATGGTTTATGTACTGGAAGGAATTTTGCCGCAACTGGTTGCTGTCGTTGAACATGAAGGAAGAAAATATAAAGATGAGGGATCACTCAAAAGAAGAGCTTAGCCACTATAGTACTGCAACTACCGATATTGAATTCAAATTCCCGTTCGGCTGGGGTGAATTATGGGGCATTGCCAACAGAACCGACTTTGACCTGAAGCAGCATATGCAGTATTCAAAAGAAGATTTAAGCTACTTTGATCCAACAACAAATGAAAAATTTGTGCCATATTGCATAGAGCCATCAGTCGGTGTGGACAGAGTAGCCCTGGCATTCCTGTGTGATGCCTACGACGAAGAAGAAGTAGGCGAGGGGGATGTCCGTACTGTATTGCGTTTACATCCGGCACTTGCTCCTGTGAAGATTGCCGTTCTGCCGCTGTCTAAAAAGCTTGGCGAGGAAGCATTTAAGATTTATGAGGATTTAATCAAATACTACAACTGTGAATATGACGATACCGGAAGCATCGGAAAGAGATACCGCCGCCAGGACGAAATTGGTACTCCTTACTGCATAACTTTTGACTTCGAATCGGTTGACGATAAGAAAGTTACAATTCGTGAAAGAGATACTATGGAACAGGTAAGAATACCCATTGAAGAGTTAAAGGATTATTTTGCTGATAAATTTAATTTTTAGCTGAAGCAGCATATTGTCAGGTGGGAATTTTATCCTGCCTGGCATATGTTATTTAAGCATATCCCTGCATAACCTGTCGGAAGGCATAAAATACTCTCACTTATTAATTTTATATTTTATAAGTTTACAGTGAAATTTTCTTATGTTATTATTTTTACGTTATAAACCAATTTGGTATTTATAGTTACTATAGGAAATGAAAAGGTATAAAGGCCTTAGGCAATAATTACATATGATTCAATGAAAACAGCCATATGGAAGTAGTTTTAGGAGGGAAGAAATTAAATGGCCAAATATGTGTATTTATTCAGTGAGGGTAATGCCTCAATGAGAAACCTTCTTGGCGGCAAAGGTGCAAATCTTGCAGAAATGACCGGTCTCGGACTTCCGGTGCCAAGAGGTTTTACAATCACAACAGAAGCATGTACGCGTTTTTATCAGGACGGAAAGGTTATTGCAAAAGATATCGAGGATGAAATTTTTGCAACCCTTTCGAAAACAGAAGAAATAGTGGGAAAGAAATTTGGAGATCCCGAAAATCCGTTTTTAGTTTCAGTGCGTTCGGGTGCGAGAGTATCCATGCCTGGAATGATGGACACCATTTTGAATCTCGGGCTGAATGATGAGGTTGTTGAAGGGCTGGCAAAACTTACACAGAATCCGCGTTTTGCATATGACAGTTATAGACGCTTTATCATGATGTTTTCCGATGTTGTTATGGGAATTGACAGGTTAAAATTCGAAAAACTGATGGACGAGATAAAAGAGCAAAAAGGTGTTACATCAGATACCGATCTTGATGCAAATGATTTGAAAAAGCTTACTGAACAGTATAAGGAACTGTATTTGAAAGAGATGGGCGTACCCTTCCCGCAAGATCCGAAAGTTCAGTTGATGGAAGCAGTAAAAGCCGTATTCCGTTCATGGGAAAATCCAAGAGCGATAGTATACAGAAGGCTGAATGATATCCCTTCAGACTGGGGAACAGCCGTAAACGTTCAGGAAATGGTATACGGAAATATGGGCAATGATTCGGGTACCGGTGTTGCATTTACAAGAGACCCGTCCACAGGTGAGAAGAAACTCTACGGAGAATTTTTAATGAATGCCCAGGGCGAGGATGTTGTTGCCGGTATCAGAACACCTCAGCCAATTGAGGTATTGAGAGAAATAAATCCTGATGTATACAACCAGTTTGTTGACATAGCAGGCAAGCTCGAATCCCATTACCGTGATATGCAGGATATGGAGTTTACAATAGAACGCGGAAAACTCTTCATGCTCCAGACAAGAAACGGAAAGAGAACCGCTCAGGCAGCACTGAAAATTGCAGTTGATCTTGTAAATGAGAATATGATAACCAAGGAAGAGGCTTTGCTGAAAGTGGATCCGAAGCAATTGGATACACTTCTCCATCCTCAGTTCGAACCGAAGGCATTAAAGGCAGCAAAACCGATTGCAAAAGGTCTGGCTGCATCACCGGGTGCTGCTACAGGTAAGATTTACTTTACAGCAGAAAACGCTACCAAGGCATTTAATGAAGGTGAGAAACAAGTAATTCTGGTCCGTAATGAAACATCACCAGAGGATATTGAAGGAATGCATGTTTCTCAGGGTATTTTGACAGGCCGTGGCGGAATGACTTCCCATGCAGCCGTTGTTGCAAGAGGTATGGGCAGATGCTGTGTTGTTGGCTGCGGTGAGATTACAATAAACGAAGAGGAAGGATATTTCATAGATAAAAACGGCAAGAGATATAACGAGGGAGACTGGATTTCCCTTGACGGTTCCACCGGAAATGTATATGGAGAGCAATTGCCAACTGTGGCTCCTGAAATGACAGGATATTTTGAAATCTTAATGAATTGGGCTGACGAAGTCCGGACTCTGAAGATAAGAACTAATGCCGATACTCCTAAAGACGCAGCACAGGCATTAAAGTTTGGTGCAGAAGGTATTGGATTGTGCCGTACAGAGCATATGTTCTTTGACAGCGACAGAATCGGCGCAATGAGAGAAATGATTGTAGCCCGTACAGAGGAGCAGAGAAGAAAGGCCCTGGATAAACTTCTGCCAATGCAGAGAGGCGACTTTGAAGAACTGTTCAGAGTAATGAAAGGATATCCTGTAACAATCCGTTTCCTTGATCCTCCGCTGCATGAATTCCTGCCGAAGGAACAGGAAGATATCGAGGCGATAGCAGCCGAAATGGGTATATCGGCCGCTGAACTGAATGCAGTAATTTCAGAGCTGCATGAATTCAACCCGATGCTGGGTCACAGAGGATGCCGACTGGCTGTAAGCTATCCTGAAATTGCTGAAATGCAGACAAGAGCAGTTATAGAAGCTGCTATAAATGTAACCAGGGAAGGCCTTAATGTTGTGCCCGAAATTATGATTCCTCTGGTAGGCGATGTGAAAGAACTGAAATATGTTAAGGATGTTGTTGTAAAGACAGCAGACCGGATTATTAAGGAATCAGGCGTTGAGCTTAAGTACCTTGTCGGTACAATGATTGAAGTTCCGCGCGCTGCCATCACTGCTCATGAAATAGCAAGCGAAGCTGAATTCTTCTCATTCGGAACGAACGATTTAACACAGATGACATTTGGTTTCAGCCGTGATGACGCAGGCAAGTTCCTTGAAGAATATTATAACAAGAAGATTTATGAATTTGATCCGTTTGCAAAACTCGACCAGACCGGTGTTGGCGAACTTATAAGAATTGCAGCCGAAAAGGGACGCAAAACCAGGCCAAATATCAAAATGGGTATTTGCGGTGAACATGGCGGAGATCCTTCTTCAATTGAATTCTGCCATATTGTAGGTCTGCAGTATGTTTCATGCTCGCCGTTCAGAGTGCCGATTGCAAGGCTGGCAGCTGCCCAGGCAGCAATAAAGAATAAATAGATATATAAAATATAAAAAGGCAGTCCATAGGGGCTGCCTTTTATTATAATCCTCAAAAAAGTCGAGACGTCAAAATCTGCAACATGGTATAATATGGATGCTTCATGAAGCATAGATTTTTAAATCGGAGTGTAAGATGGATCAGCTTTTTTTGTTTGTAAATGCAGTGATCACATTTGTCGAAACTCGAATAAAGGGGAAGATTGATTATAACGAATTAGCAGCAGCAACAGGATTTTCGTTGCCCTATGTCCGTGAGTTGTTTGCCGGCCAAACGAATAAGTCACTCTACCGCTATATTCTGGAGCGTAAAATTGCAAACGCTGCCTTTGAATGCAGGTATACCGACAAGACTCTGGTTACCATCGGAATGGAGTATGGCTTTAACAATGCAGATGCTTTTACCAGGGCTTTTAAAAGGATTACTGGAGTGACTCCGTCTGAATTCCGAAAAATGAAAGTTAACCTGAAAAGAGCCAAACTTTGTGCAGGAGTTTACGGTGTTGAGCTTCCTGTCCTTAATCAGAATGAATCAATGAAAGGTGAAGAAAATCATGAGAAGTAGTGAAGCAAATCAGGAACAAATGATTTTACTGGGGGTACCCAGAGTTCAGTACGGTCCCGAAGGGCTGACACCCTTCCCGGCTTGCTTGAGAGCTTGCGCAAATTATATCGGTATAGATGTAAGTTATGACTATGCAATGGCAGCAAGTGGTGCGGCATTCAGGCTGACATGGGACGAAACACAATGGAATTTGGGAAATGTCGATTCAGTTTTTACTTATGATGACCCGGAGCGCGTGTTCAGGCAGGGTATTGAATCAACTGGCTGTTCCTTCCGTTTCCTGGGCAGGGAAAACAGTACAAAGGAAGAGTTCATTGCTTTTATAAAACCACAAATAGACAAGGGAATACCTGTTATTGCGCTGGGAATTATCGGACCGCCCGAAGCCTGCATTGTAACAGGCTATCGCAACGGTGGAAACACCCTGCTTGGATGGAATTTTTTCCAGGATAATCCCGAGCTTAATCGTGATGTTACTTTTGATCAATCGGGCTATTTTATTACCGATCGCTGGTGGGATAATCCAGAGACATTGGCTGTCATGGCACTTGAACCGGCAGATACAGGAAAAGCAGATGTAAAAACCATACTGAACAATGCCATTGATGCAATGACCGGCCGCAAGTGCGGTGTTTATGCAAAAGGGTTGCTGGCGTATGAAGCATGGATAAAGGCTGTGGCAGATGACAGTGATTTTTCGGAAGATATGATTATGCCGCTGCTGGCCGAGAGACTGTTCACTCATGACGATGCCATTGATTGTATTGCAGATGGAAGGTATAACGCCGCCAAGTTCATGAAAAAAGCAGCAGAACAATATCCTGAGCAAAGAGCGCTTTTTGAAAAGGCATCAACATATTTCATGGAAATTTCCAAAGTCTCCGCGAAGTTGTATGAAGTTTTGGGCGGATGGGAACGTGGTGAGAAACAGATGCGCAATTTCGCCAGAGCTGATGTGAGAAAAAGAACAGTGCAGTTAATCCGGGAGGCAAAAGAATATGATGAAAAAGCTTTTGCCATCATGAAACAGTTGGCTGATTGCTTAAAGTAAACTGTTACATAAAACCGAACCGAGGAGTTTTATAACGGCGCTGGTTCGGATAGTTTAAATGAAAAGCCGATCTTTTGGATATCATGCTAAAAATAACAGAATAAATCATGGTAATTTATGCAAAATATATAATTGACAAAAAAAGTCAGCTGTGCTACAATCAAAAAAATATTTTACTTAAATTAGCAACAAAGTAAGTCTGATATATCGCATAAACCGTAGAGCAAGAGTAGTAAGAATAATCACTTGCATTCAGAGAGCCGTGGTTGGTGTGATACGGTTGCAAGCTTATTCCGAATGGACTTGCGAGGGAAGCCCGAAATCGAAAGAGAGTAGTCGCTTACGGGGGCCCTGCCCGTTATCAGCTGGGTGCATATGTTGGTATGCAGTAATGAGTGGGCGTAGCAATACGCCAATTTGGGTGGCACCGCAGAAGTTGAAGCTTTTGTCCCTTAGTTGGGATAAAAGCTTTTTTTATATCCTTTTTAGATTGTTGCTTAGGGTATGAAAACCAACAAATAAATTCAAAGGGGTGATTACTGTGATAATTCCAGATTACAATGAAATCCGGAATCTGGCAAAGAAGTACAATGTAATTCCGGTATGCAGGGAAATTTATGCAGACATTACAACTCCGATAGCGCTTCTTATGAAAATTTCCCGGATAAGCCAAAGATACTGCCTGCTTGAGAGCATTGAAGGCGGTGAAAAATGGGGAAGATACTCGTTTATATGCTTCGATCCTGTGGCGTGTGTTTCGTGCAAAAATGGAGAAATAACTTTTGAGGACAGCGGGAAAAAAGTATTGCATTCGCTTAATCCTCTTGATGAATTAAGGAATTACCTTGCGAAATATAAAACACCGAGGCTTAAAGAAATTCCCCCTTTCACAGGAGGGTTTGTGGGATATTTTTCCTACAGCATGATTGGTTACACCGAACGGGTTTTAAACTTAAGGAGCAGTGAATTCAATGATTTTGACCTTATGCTGTTTGAAAAGGTAATCGCCTATGACCATCTAAAGCAAAAGATTAACGTAATTGTAAACATGGCAGCTGACAATGTAGCTGAAAACTACAAAAAAGCCCTTAACGAGATTGATGGAATTGTCAGGCTGATTACACAGCAGACTGTAATAGAAAAAACAGAAATGGAAAGTAAACCCTTCTTCACCAGCAATGTGTCCAGGGAAGAGTACTGCGGTATTGTTGAGAAAGCAAAGGAATATATAAGGAATGGGGATATATTCCAGGTCGTGCTTTCCAGGCGTTTTGAAACAGAATACAAGGATAGCCTTTTAAATGCCTACAGGGTTCTGAGGACAACAAATCCGTCACCATACATGGTATTCATGCAAAAGGACGAAGTTCAGCTTATCGGTGCATCCCCCGAAACCCTTGTAAAGCTGCAAAACGGCAAGCTAACAACTTTTCCGATTGCCGGAACCAGACCTCGCGGAAAAAACGGCGAAGAAGACAGGGCTCTGGAAAAGGAACTGCTGGAAGATGAAAAGGAACTGGCCGAACATGATATGCTGGTTGACCTTGCAAGAAATGATCTTGGGAAAATATCAAAGTATTCCAGCGTGAATGTTGTAAATTATAAATCAATACAGCGCTATTCAAAAGTTATGCATATCACTTCAGAAGTGGAGAGCTTTATAGAAGAAGGAAAGGACGCCTTTGATGCGATAGCAGCGCTTCTGCCTGCAGGTACATTGTCAGGAGCTCCCAAAATACGCGCATGCGAGATTATTGAGGAACTCGAAAAAGAACCAAGGGGCATATATGGCGGGGCAATAGGTTATATAGACTTTACAGGAAACATGGATACGTGCATTGCAATACGCATGGCGGTAAAGAAGAATGGCAGGGTGTATGTTCAGGCCGGTGCAGGTATTGTCGCAGACAGTGTCCCTGAAAAAGAATATCTGGAATCGGAAAACAAGGCCAAAGCCGTAATGGAAGCTATTTTAAAAGCAAGCGAGGTGGATCTTTAATGATTTTGTTAATTGATAACTACGACAGCTTTGCTTACAACCTGGTACAGCTTGCCGGAAGCTTTAATCCTGGTATTGTGGTGATCCGCAATGATGAAAAAACCATTGAAGAAATAGAAGTAATGCGCCCGTCGCACATTATTATTTCACCCGGGCCGGGCTATCCGAAAAATGCAGGCATATGTGAAGAGCTGATTGATTATATGAAGGGCAGAGCTCCCATTCTCGGAATATGTCTTGGACATCAGGCAATATGCGAGGTGTTTGGGGCATCAATTGCACATGCTAAAAAACTGATGCACGGAAAGCAAAGCAGCATTCATATTGCCAACGGAAGCAGAGTGTTTAGAGGACTTCCGCCTATAATACAGGCAGCGAGGTACCATTCGCTGATAGCTGAACGGGAATCACTTCCCGATGAACTTCTGGTTATAGCAGAAGATGATGAAGGCGAAGTTATGGGAGTAAAACACAGGGATTATGAGATATATGGCCTGCAATTTCACCCCGAATCCATCCTGACCCCCCAGGGGGCTATAATAATGAAAAATTTCCTTAAGATTGGCGGTGAAACATTATGATAAAGGAAGCCATCCAGAAATTATTGGACAGGGAAGACCTGACTTTCGAAATGACCAAATCGGTAATGGACGAGATCATGAACGGGACTGCAACAAATGCCCAGATAGCATCCTTTATTACAGCAATGAGAATGAAAGGCGAAACAATAGATGAAATCACGGCCTGTGCGACAATTATGAGAAAATACGGCACAAAACTTAAGCATGACGGCGATGTTCTCGATATTGTCGGAACTGGTGGAGACAGGTCTTACACGTTTAATATATCCACAGTGTCATCATTTGTGATTTCCGCAGCGGGCGTACCTGTGGCAAAACACGGCAACAGGAGCGTATCAAGCAAATGCGGCAGCGCAGATGTGCTGGAAGCTTTGGGAGTAAAAATAGATATACCTGTTTCAAAAAGTGAAAAAATACTGAAAGAAATCGGAATGTGTTTCATGTTTGCTCCATATTATCATTCTTCAATGAAATATGCCGCACCGGTAAGAAAAGAACTTGGTGTACGCACGGTTTTCAATATTCTGGGGCCGCTTTCAAGTCCTGCGAATGCAAATTGTCAACTACTTGGTGTTTATGATGAAAACCTGGTAGAACCTCTTGCAAGGGTGCTTTCAAATCTTGGAGTGAAAAAGGCCATGGTGGTGCATGGGCATGACGGCCTTGATGAAATAACGCTGACCACATCATCCACTGTCTGTGAAGTAAATAACGGGTATTTGAACAGTTTCTTCCTCGACCCGCGCCAGTTCGGGTTTGAGTATTGCAAGCCGGAGGATCTGGTTGGTGGCGGGCCCGAAGAAAATGCAGGGATTGCAAGAAGAATATTGAGCGGCGAAAAAGGTCCTAAGCGGGATATAGTGCTTTTGAATTCTGCTGTCTGCCTTTATATGTTTTACGATAACGTTACATTACGGGAATGCGTGAAAATCGCACAGGAGACAATTGACAGCGGCAGGGCAATGGAGCAGTTGAACAGGTTTGTCAAGCTGTCCAATGAGGATTAAGAAAACGGGGGATTGGAATGTTTCTAGAAGTTCTTGCACAATCCACGAGAAGGAGAGTTGAATCCGCCAAAAAAGAGGTTAGCCTTGATGATTTGAAATCTCAGGTTTTTTATGACGGCAATGTTAAAAGGTTTCACAGGCGGGAAGACTTTGCGTTTGAAAAAAGCCTGAAAAGCGATGGAATCTCGTTCATATGCGAAGTTAAAAAGGCATCACCGTCAAAGGGAATTATAGCGCCGTTCTTTCCGTACCTTGAAATTGCCAAAGATTACGAAAATGCCGGGGCAGATGCGATATCGGTGCTGACCGAACCGGAGTATTTTAAAGGAAATGACCTGTTCCTGGAAGAAATCAGCGAAATTGTCGGTATTCCTGTGCTGCGCAAGGATTTTATCATTGATGAGTATCAGATATATGAGGCAAAACTCATTGGAGCGGATGCGGTTTTACTGATCTGTGCGCTGCATGATACCGGTACCATAAAAAAATACATTGAGATATGTGACGAACTGGGGCTTTCCGCACTGGTCGAAGCCCATACCGAAGAAGAAGTCAAATCGGCAGTTAAGGCCGGTGCCAGAATAATCGGTGTAAACAACCGGGATTTAAAGACATTTCAGGTGGATATAAAGAACTGTATCGCTTTAAGGAAACTTGTTCCTGAAGGCATTGTCTATGTTGCAGAGAGCGGAATTCAAACACCCGGGGATATATCAATGCTTGAGAAAGCCGGCATTAACGCTGTTTTAATCGGAGAAGCCCTTATGAGAAGCAATGATAAAAAAGCCATGCTTTCATACCTTAAGGGCGGCAAAGGTTAAAAAATCGGGAGGGTTTATAATGGCAAAGATAAAAATATGCGGTATAACCCGGGAACAGGATATAGATGCAGTAAATGCAGTTCTTCCCGATTACATTGGTTTTGTTTTCGCAAAAAGCAAAAGGCAGGTTGATGAGAACAGGGCAAAAGAACTTAAAAGACGTTTGGACCCCCGTATAAAAGCCGTTGGAGTGTTTGTCAATGAAGAAGTAGAAAAGGTTATTAAATTATGCACTTTGCATGTGATTGATCTGGTTCAGCTGCATGGCGATGAAAATGACGACTATATCAAACGGCTGAAAAATAATGTACCGAATAAAATTATCAGGGCAGTAAGGGTAAAAGGCAGGGAGGATATCGAAAAGGCACAGGCGTTATTAAGTGATTACCTGCTGTTTGATACATATCAGGAAAAAGATTACGGCGGTACAGGAAAGACTTTTGACTGGTCGATGATTCCGGCCATGAGAAAGCCGTTTTTCCTCGCAGGAGGGATTAACCTGTACAACGCGGCACATGCGATAAAGCACAATCCTTACTGCATTGATGTGAGCAGCGGTGTGGAAACCAACGGACTCAAAGACCCAAAGAAAATTACGGATATCGTAAGGCTCACAAGGAAATTAACAGGGCAACCGGTAAATACAGAACTTGGTTAAAAAATGGTTTATGCAATAAAGTACAAGCATTTCGAAATATTACAGACCAGGTTACACGAGATTTTTATATTTCAGAACTGCTTGACGGCTGAAACTGTATTAAACCGCTTTTTATAAAAAACGAGAAGGAGGAGAATGCATGGGAAAGGGAAGATTTGGCATCCATGGCGGGCAGTATATTCCTGAAACGCTTATGAATGCGGTAATTGAGCTAGAACAGGCATATAACAGGTTTAAGGACGATCCCGCTTTCAAAGCGGAGCTTAATGATCTGCTTGTAAATTATGCGGGAAGGCCGTCACTTTTGTATTATGCGAAAAAGATGACCCAGGATCTGGGTGGGGCAAAGATATATCTCAAAAGAGAAGATCTGAACCATACAGGTTCCCATAAAATAAATAATGTGCTGGGGCAGGTGCTTCTTGCGAAGTATATGGGAAAAACACGGGTAATTGCCGAAACCGGAGCAGGCCAGCACGGTGTTGCCACCGCAACTGCCGCTGCGCTGATGGGTATGGAATGTGAAATATTCATGGGCAAGGAAGATACCGACCGCCAGGCGTTAAATGTTTACCGCATGAAGCTGCTTGGCGCAAAAGTTCATGTGGTGACAAGCGGCACGCAAACACTTAAGGACGCGGTGAATGAAACTCTCAAGGAATGGAGCAGGCGTGTTGATGACACCCATTATGTGCTGGGGTCGGTAATGGGACCGCATCCGTTCCCTACTATTGTCCGCGATTTTCAGAGAATCATTGGATGCGAAGTCAGAAAACAAATGCTTGAGATGGAGGGGAGGCTGCCTGATGTTCTGATTGCCTGTGTTGGAGGAGGAAGTAACGCAATTGGGCTGTTTCATGATTTTATTGACGAGCCTGCTGTACGACTTATTGGCTGTGAAGCGGCAGGGTTAGGTATTGATACCGACAGGAATGCTGCAACATTGTCGACGGGGAAGGTAGGAATTTTCCATGGCATGAAATCATACTTCTGCCAGGATGAGTACGGTCAGATTGCACCGGTTTACTCCATTTCTGCGGGGCTCGACTATCCCGGTGTGGGTCCTGAGCACGCTTACCTGCATGACACCGGAAGGGCAGAATACGTGGCAATTAAAGATGAAGAAGCTGTAGAAGCATTCGAATACCTGTCACGTACCGAAGGAATTATTCCTGCAATTGAAAGTGCTCATGCAGTTGCTTATGCTATGAAACTTGCACCGGCATTGAGCAAGGATAAGATTATAGTTATCGGGCTTTCGGGCAGGGGAGACAAGGATGTTGCATCAATAGCGCGATACAGGGGGGTTGAGATCAATGAGTAATATTCAGAAGGCATTTTCACATGGAAAAGCTTTTATTCCGTTCATAACTTCCGGCGATCCCTCGTTAGAAATAACAGAACAGCTGGTGCTTCAAATGGCGAAAGCCGGAGCTGATTTAATAGAACTGGGAATTCCGTTTTCCGATCCTGTTGCCGAAGGCGAGGTAATACAGGCAGCAAACATGCGTGCATTGTCGGGCGGAGTAACGGTGGATAAAATATTTGACATGGTCAGGCGCATACGTAAAACATGCTCTGTACCGATTGCTTTTATGACATATGCAAATCCGGTATTTGCTTATGGATCTGAAAAATTTTTAAGTAACTGCCGGGAAGCAGGCGTTGACGGGCTTATTATTCCCGATCTGCCTTATGAAGAAAAGGGGGAAATATTGCCCTATTGCTCCAAACATGGAGTAAGCCTGATCTCAATGATTGCGCCCACATCTAAAAACAGGATAATTATGATAGCGAAAGAAGCCCAGGGGTTTATATACTGTGTATCATCGATGGGTGTGACCGGCGTAAGGCAGCATATCGGTGATGAAGTTAAGGAAATGATTGAGATTGTGAAAACCGTTAATGACATTCCCTGTGCTGTTGGCTTTGGAGTTTCAACTCCAGAGCAGGCGGTGAAAATGGCCGGATTTGCCGATGGTGTTATTGTAGGAAGCGCAATTGTGAAGATAGTGGAAAAGTACGGATTTGAATGTGTGCCGCGTGTTGCCGAATATGTGCGTATTATGAAAAATGCGGTTGCAAATTGTACCCGATAAAAAGTAATTGCTAAACTAATCAATAAGCTGTACTATGCTGAGTGTTCCTAGCATTGTACAATTTCTGTGCGCCTTTAATGTGATAGGATATGGTGCGGTACCGGAAACAAGCGTTTCAGGTATTTGGTCCGGTTAAAAGTTTACTGCCATTTGTCCTGATTATTATGCCCGGTGAAAGTCATCGTCACATTTTACTCTCAGATCACCGTAAAAATAACGCATCAACTTTAAGGTTGATGCGTTAAGCTTGTCATTATTTGAATTCGTTTACGCAGGATTATTTAATAACCGTCATACCACCCATATATGGCTGCAACGCAACCGGTATATTAACAGAACCATCGGCATTCAGGTTATTTTCCAGGAAAGCTATTAACATTCTGGGAGGAGCGACCACGGTATTATTTAACGTATGTGGATAGTATTTTCCTTTTTCGCCGTTTACGCGAATCCTGAGCCGACGTGCCTGTGCTTCTCCCAAATTTGAGCAGCTTCCTACTTCAAAATACTTTTTCTGCCTTGGGGACCATGCTTCCACATCAAGTGATTTTACCTTAAGGTCAGCCAAATCTCCTGAGCAGCATTCCAGAGTTCTTACAGGTATATCCAGGGAACGGAAAAAATCTACGGTATTCTGCCATAGCTTGTCAAACCATATCATACTGTCTTCGGGTTTACATATAACAATCATTTCCTGCTTTTCGAACTGGTGAATGCGGTATACCCCTCTTTCCTCGAGGCCATGTGCCCCCTTCTCCTTTCTGAAACAGGGGGAATAACTGGTTAATGTCTGTGGCAGAGCTTCTTCAGGTAATATCGTGTCTATAAATTTTCCAATCATGGAATGCTCACTGGTGCCAATCAAATATAAATCTTCACCTTCAATCTTGTACATCATTGCATCCATTTCAGCAAAACTCATAACTCCGGTTACAATTTCGCTTCGAATCATAAAGGGAGGGATGCAATATGTAAAACCTCGATTAATCATAAAATCTCTGGCATAAGAAATGACGGCGGAATGAAGCCTGGCAATATCCCCCATAAGATAATAGAACCCATTACCTGAGACCTTTCTGGCACTGTCCAGGTCAATACCCTTAAGTCTTGCCATTATTTCTGTGTGATACGGTATTTCAAAATCCGGCACAACCGGTTCACCGAAACGCTGAATCTCCACATTTTCACTGTCATCTTTACCAATGGGGACACTGGGATCGATTATATTCGGAATAACCATTAAAATATCTTTGATTTTCTTTTCAAGTTCTTTTTCTTTTAGTTCCAACTCTGCCAGGCGATCTGAATTTGCAGTGACTTTCTGTTTCAGGGATTCGGCTTCATCCTTTTTTCCTTTCGCCATCAATCCGCCAATTTCCTTTGAAATCCTGTTTCTTTCAGCCCTTAATGCTTCTGCTTCGTTTTTTGCTTTCCTTAGTTCAAGATCCAGTTCAATTACTTCATCCACCAAAGCCAGCTTATTATCCTGGAACTTGTTTCTGATATTTTGCTTAACAATATCAGGGTTTTCTCTCACAAATTTTATATCCAGCATAGCAACTTCTCTCCTATTATTTATAAATAACACAGTTTATAATATTTTAATTATAAACAGAATAAAAGGTTTTGAATACTTCAATATCTTCGATCGATAAATAACATCTATATTTTAAAACTTATTTTAACTATTGTGCAAGGGATCTTTTCTTAGCTTTATTGAGACGGGATATTTTCATTTACAAAAGGGAAACCCGGGCTGTGTTTATCTGTGTAAAGATGGTATAATTTACCTGTGTATTACTCTTGTTTTATTGAAAAAAGTAGAGTATAATAAATCATTGCCACATTTGGTGTATTGACAGGGGTTTTAAAATATGTTAAACTAAAACCTGCTTTGCAAATAAGGCTTTTTTTTATGCATGGAAAATTTATGCATGAGTAATATGCCTTGACACGGTTAGTTAAAGTTATACATTTCGACCAGATTTATAAGGGGTGTAAAAAATGAGAGTAAAAATTACCTTAGCCTGTACTGAATGCAAACAGAGAAATTATGATACCATGAAGAACAAGAAAAACGATCCGGATAGACTCGAAATGAATAAGTATTGCAAATTTTGCCGTAAACATACTTTGCACAAAGAGACCAGATAAAGGCAGGCAGTTATTTTTGCATACAGTTTACACATAGTTAGGAGATGTTTTCCAATGGCTGAACAAGTACAGAAAAAGCCTAGTGTCTTTAAAAGGTTTGCTAAATTTGCCAAAGAAGTTCGCAGTGAACTGAAAAAGGTTATTTGGCCTTCAAGAAGCCAATTAATTACCTATACACTTACAGTAATAGTTGTATGCCTTTTGGTGGGTGCCGTAATCTGGCTTTTTGACGCCCTTTTTGGATTCTTATATTCACTTGTATTTGCCTGAGCATGGCAGGTACAACGTTAAAAAAGGAGGGCAGGAGCTTGGCTCCGTATAACAATGGCTGAACAGGCATATTGGTATGTTGTGCATACTTATTCGGGTTATGAGAATAAAGTAAAAGCGAATCTGGAGAAAATTCTGGAAAATAACCCCCATCTTCAGGATTACATTTTCGATATTGTTGTTCCAATGGAAGAACAGATAGAAATAAAAGATGGGAAAAAGAAAACGACACTGAAGAAGGTTTTTCCTGGGTACGTACTTGTTAAGATGATAATCAACGATGAGTCGTGGTATGTTGTACGCAACATAAGAGGGGTTACCGGGTTCGTTGGTCCGGGTTCGAAACCTGTTCCGTTGTCCGATGATGAGATACGGTCGATGGGTGTTGAACAGATCGAAACAGTTGTTGATTATGAAGTAGGTGACAGCGTAAGGGTCATAGAAGGACCTCTGGAGAGTTTTATCGGTACTGTGGAAGAAATCAGCATGGACAGGAAGAAGGTCCGCGTATTGGTATCGATGTTTGGACGTGAAACCCCGGTAGAGCTGGATTTTACACAAATTCAAAAACTGTAGCGAGTTAATATTTATTTGAATTAATTTATCCATAATAAAATAACGGAAGGAATTGCATAGCAATTCAATACCGTTTTAATATAAACTGCCGAATGGCAGTAATTTTTCTGGGAGGTGGATTATTATGGCAAAGAAAGTTACGGGCTATGTAAAGCTCCAAATACCTGCAGGAAAGGCTACACCTGCTCCACCGGTTGGACCAGCTTTAGG
>ENA-OWPA01000278-OWPA01000278.1-bioreactor-metagenome-genome-assembly--contig:-NODE-278-length-85315-cov-12.401570_pt1 | contig 85315 bp, 81 predicted proteins | sample MGYA00238139_ERZ651803 | MGnify/ENA primary metagenome ERZ651803 (study PRJEB26909, sample SAMN07631231) | bioreactor metagenome | isolation source: Switchgrass digestor | place: USA: Dartmouth... | reverse complement strand
GTATCTCTAAATCTAATCTCAGATACTTTTCTTCGCTTCTCACTGTTCAATTTTCAAAGACCAATTCATCCGCCCATCTGGGCTGTTGTTTGTGTCAATCAGGACTAGTTTTACCGTCGCTGACTCTTATTACTTTATCACTTTTTGTTTAAAGTGTCAAGTACTTTTTTTATTTTTTGTTTTTTATTGTTGCTATAATGTATTTTTTTATATTTAATGACAACAATATTTAGTATATCATCTTAACATCTGTTTTTCAAGAGTAATTTTTGGTTTGGATTAATTGTACATTTTATTTAGCTCTTTTTTAAACTTCTCAATAATCTTCTTTTCCATTCTTGACACTGTCATCTGAGATATATTCAGTTCTTGTGCAATCTCAAATTGAGTTTTCTTATTAAAATATCTGTCATATAATATTTTTTTCTCAATATCATTTAATTTTTGTATATTTTTCATTAAGAAATCATTATTCTCAATTGTAGCAAAGTATTTATCATCTTCTCCTATCAATTCTGATAAATTAATATCCTTATCATCTCCATTTGAATCAAGTACCACGTCCAATGAATGAGGAGTATACACTTTACTAGCTTCCATAGCCTCAAGTATTTCTTCTGGTGAACATTGTAAATACTCCGCCAATTCATCTGCTGTAGGAGTTCTCTGTAATATTTGACTTAAGGTATTTTTTGATACCATTATTTTTTTTGACAGCTCCTGAATTCTTCTAGGTACTCTAATAGCCCATCCTTTATCACGAAAATACTTTTTTATCTCTCCTATTATAGTGGGTGTAGCAAAACTAGAAAATTCATATCCCTTTGATACATCATACCTATCTACAGCATAAATAAGTCCTACACAAGCAACTTGGTAGATATCATCATATTCTATTCCTCTATTTACATATTTTTTAGATAATATTTCCGCTATGTAAAGATGTCTTTTTATCAACTCTTCTCTTATTAAAGAATCTCTGCTTTCACTGTATAATTTAAATAATTCCTTGCTATTGAGTTTTGTTAAATCTTCTGTCATACAATATCATCCTTTATATACTTAGTCATTCTTATTTCAGTGCCTTCTTCTCCGTTATTAATTGTTTCAACTTCATCCATTAGAGAATTAATTATAAATATCCCTAACCCTCCCTGTCCAATGTCATCAAGTTTAAGTTCTTTTGTGTTGTCTATATCCCTCACACCTCCTGTACCTTTTACTGATATGACTAGCTTGTCCTCAAATACTCCAAATTCAATATCAATATTTTGATTATCTAAGCTGTTTTCTAATGTACTTGTACAGGCCTCTGCTATGGATACTTTTATATCTTCTATTTCTTCTATATCAAATCCCATTCTACTGGCTATAGCAGAAGTAGTAAGTCTAACTACGCTTACATATTCTGCTTTATTCGGTATACTAAGCTTTATATAATCAATATTATTTTCACCTTTATCTATCATTTTAATTAATCACACCCCTCTAGTATAAATACTTTATCTAAGCTTGTTAAATCAAATAACTTCTTAATATTAGGTTTAATGTTCTTAATTGTTATGGTCTTTTCATATTCTTTTACTTTTTTCAAAACACTTATTAGTGCTCCTAGTCCTGTACTATCTATATAAGACAAGCTTTCACCATTTATTATTATATTACTCATTTTTTCATCTAATGCTTCAAGAAGTATTTCTTTAAATTTTGGTGAAGTATAAATATCTAGTTCACCAATTATATCTATCACCCATGCTTCTAGCTTTTCATTAAAAACTTTATTAATTTCCACCTTAAACAGCCCCCCTTTTATTTTACAAATATATTATTATAGTAAATATATTATTATAGTACAATAAATTAAAATTAATGTAAACTTACATAGAAATAGAAAGCGCACAAACGTACGCTATTCTATTTCATCTGCAACTACTGTGGCTACAGATACAACCTTATCATCTTTTGCACATCTCATTAAAGTTACTCCTTGAGTAGCCCTGCCCATTTGTGGAATATCAGATACTTTTAATCTAATTATAATTCCAGACATACTTATCATCATTATCTCGTCATTATCATCTACTGTTTTTGCACTTATTAGTTTACCAGTTCTATCCTTTACATTATAGGTCTTTATACCTTTACCTCCTCTTGATTGAACTCTATATTCATCTAGAGAAGTTCTCTTTCCATATCCTGATTCACTTATGACAAGTAAATCTTTTCCTTCCTCTACTGTTCCCATTCCAACTATTTTATCTCCCTCATTTAGGGTTATGGCTTTAACTCCCATAGCAGTTCTACCCATATCTCTTACATCTTCTTCATTAAATCTAATTGACATGCCATTTGAAGTCACTAATATTATGTCGCTTTTACCATTTGTCCTTCTTACACTTATGAGCTCATCATCTTCTTTTAAGCTAATAGCTATTATGCCGCTTTTTCTTATATTTTCAAATTGGTCTAACTTAGTTTTCTTGATAATACCATCTCGTGTGACTAGAACAAGGAAGTCATCTGGGTTAAATTTATTTATAGGTATTATAGCAGAAATACTTTCACCTGAGTTTAACTGAAGAAGATTGATAATGGCTGTACCCTTTGCCTGTCTCTTAGCCTCTGGGATATCATATGCCTTTAAGCTGTATACTCTGCCTTGGTTTGTAAAGAATAACAAGTTATCATGTGTTGAAGTCACAAAAAGATGTTCTACAAAGTCTTCTTCTCTAGTAGTGATTCCTGTTATTCCTTTTCCTCCTCTTTTTTGAGCCTTGTACATATCTTCAGGCATTCTTTTTATGTAGCCAAAATGTGTTAAAGTGATGACTACATTCTCTTCTTGAATCATATCCTCTATATCTATTTCTTCAGCTGATAATCTTATTTCTGTTCTTCTATCATCCTTATAGTTTTCCTTGATTTCAATGAGTTCTTCTTTTACTATTTGATAAACAAGCCTTTCATTGGCAAGTATCTCTTTTAATCTATTAATTTCTTGTATAAGAGTTTCATACTCTTCTTCTATTTTATCTCTTTCTAATCCTGTAAGTCTTTGTAAACGCATATCTAATATAGCCTGAGCTTGTTTTTCAGTTAAACCAAAGTTGTCCATCAAGCCTTCTTTTGCATCGTTAACAGTTCTTGAACCTCTAATAAGAGAAATTACAGCATCTATGTTATCTAATGCAATTCTTAAACCTTCTAATATGTGTGCTCTCTCTTCAGCTTTATTTAAATCAAATCTAGTTCTTCTTACTATTACTTCTTTTTGATGATCAAGATAATGCCTTAACATTTGCTTCAAATTTAGAAGCTTTGGCTCGCCATTTACAATGGCTATCATAATTATGCTAAAGGTTTCTTGAAGTTGAGTATGCTTAAACAAATTATTTAAGATGACATTGGGATTTGCATCTCTCTTAATTTCTATTACAATTCTCATACCACTTCTGTCAGATTCATCTCTTAAGTCAGAAATTCCTTCAATAACTTTATCTCTAACTAGTTCTGCTATTTTTTCTATTAGTTTTGCCTTGTTTACTTGGTAAGGAATCTCAGTAACAATTATAGCTGATTTACCTTTGCTATTTTGCTCAATTTCTGTCTTAGCACGTACTATTACTCTCCCTTGACCTGTCCTATATGCTGCTCTAATTCCTTCTTTACCCATTATTATACCGCCTGTAGGAAAATCAGGACCTTTAATACACTCTAATAGATCATCTACTTTAACGTCTGGATTGTCTATCATCATTATTGCTCCATCTATTACTTCAGCTAAATTGTGAGGAGGAATTGACGTTGCCATACCTACCGCAATTCCTGAAGAACCATTTACTAATAGATTTGGAAATCTACTAGGTAATACTACTGGTTCCTTTAATGTCTCATCAAAGTTAGGTTTAAAGTCAACAGTATCTTTTTCTATATCTCTAAGCATTTCAAGAGCTATTTTAGACATTCTAGCCTCTGTATAACGCATATGTGCAGCTCCATCGCCATCTACAGAACCAAAGTTTCCTTGACCATCTACAAGCATATATCTAGTTGAAAAATCTTGAGCAAGTCTTACCATCGCATTATATACAGCTGAATCACCATGTGGATGGTACTTACCAAGTACTTCTCCGACAATACGGGCAGACTTTTTATGAGGTTTGTCAGGTGTATTACCTAGTTCATTCATAGAATAAAGAATTCTTCTGTGAACTGGCTTTAATCCATCACGGACATCTGGTAAAGCTCTGCTTACTATAACACTCATTGCATAATCTAAATAAGATGTTTTCATTTCATCTTCTATGTTTACCGGCAAAATATTTTTTTCTTCGTTGTTCATTAAAAAACCTCCTAAGAATAGTCCTAATACCAATAAGTTACCATTTATATTATAAACTTTTTACATATAAAAATCAAATATTTGAAAATAGAAGGTACCATTTTACTAATTTATGTGAATATTAAACAATAAAGAATTAGGAAGCAGTTAAATGTAGAATATTTTTTTCGTAAAACTTTTCTATTTATAATAGAAATTAAAGAAACCTTTCTTAATCACTGATTACTGTTAAGCAATATACACAAAATTCAAGAATTTTAAAAATCAATTTAAAACACTCATTAACTGAAATCCCTTTATTTAATAATTACAAAGTAGAGCTTTTTTATTCATAAAAAGTGAAAGCAACAAAACTACTAAAAATTGTTAAGGTTGCTTCTTTTTTTGCAAATAAAAAAAGCTTCTATCGAAACATTAAAAAATTAAGAAAGCCTTTTTTGAACCTTCATAAGCAACTTGCATGAAATCAAAATTTCTACAACTTGATTAAAACTCATTAGGTCAAGTCCTTAGATCAACGATTTTCTTATTCTTTATAAAAAACTGAAGCCCAATGAGCTTTACTTACTCATAGGACTTCAGACTATTTAAAATTTATCAAAGAATATTAGCTCTTCTGGTATTCCTTTTTGCTTTAAAACAGAAACTACAGTATCTATCATTGGTGGATTTCCACATAAATATGCTTCCTTGTTTTCCCCATCTGTTAGATATTTTTCTAAGGCATTATTTACTCTTCCTTTTTCTCCTGCCCAGTTATGCTCTTCAGCAACTCTTGAAAGAGTAGGAATGAATTTAAAATCAAATAATGTTTCCTCAAAGTTTTTCATTTCATCTAATAAGAATAAATCATCTGGAGTTTTTGCTCCAAAATAGAATGTGGCCTTCCTCTTTATATTGTTTTCCTTTAAATGATAAAGCATAGAAAGTATTGGAGCCATACCTGTGCCTACAGCTACCATCACAATTTCTCTATCACTATTCTCTTGAAAATAAAAGTCTCCGTAAGGTCCATTAAAGTAAACTTTATCCCCTTCTTTAAGTATTTTATGAACATAGGTAGTCGCTTTTCCATTTGGAACATATCCAATAATCAAATCTATATAATTCTTTTGAGATGGAGGTGATGCAATTGAATAAGCTCTGTAGACTTCTTCATCATTTCCCTCATACTTAGGTGCCTTTAATTGTATATATTGACCAGGCTTAAAATTAATCTCATGTTCTTCTTTAAGTCTTAACCTTATTTTCTTAATTACAGGTGTCATATCTTCTATAGATTCGACTATAGCTTCATATTCTCTTACATTGAATAACTCCTCTGGAATCTGAATTTTTAAATCTCGTTTAACTTTACATTGACATGAAAGCCTCATATTTTGCTTAAGCTCATCCTGTGTAAGAAATGGCATTTCAGTAGGAAGAACAGGTCCTCCTCCTTCAAGAACCTTTACTTTACAATAACCACAGGTTCCTTTTCCTCCACAGGCAGAAGGTATGAAAATCTGATGCTCTATTAAAGATGAAAGCAGTGAAGAACCTCCATCAACAATATATTCCTTTTCATCATTTATAATAATTTTGATTTTCCCATAATTATTAATAGTACGATCAGCAAGTGTTAGTAAAAAAGCAAGTATTCCAGTAATGGAGGTAATAGTCATAGTAGTAATTAAAATAGTGTTCATAATATCCCTCCTATTGAATCTGTACTATACCTGAAAAGCCTACAAATGCCAATGCCATCAATCCTATTACAATTATAGTTATACCAGGCCCTTCTAGTCCTTTAGGAACACTTGCTCTTTTTAACTTCTGCTTAATTCCTGCTAGTGCCACTATAGCTAAAGTCCAACCAATTCCTGAACCTAAACTAAATCCAATTGATTGAAGTAGTGTATATTTTCTAATTACCATAAAAAGTGAAACTCCTAGTATAGCACAGTTAACTGTAATAAGTGGTAAGAATATTCCAAGGGCATAGTATAAATTTGGAAGATACCTTTCTACTATCATTTCTACTAATTGAACGAAAGCTGCTATGGTGATTATAAAAACTATAAATCTGAGATATTCTAAATTCAAAGGTACCAAGATATTATAGTAAATAAAATAATTCAATATAGTAGTAAATGTCAGTACAAATGTAACTGCCTGCCCTAACCCTAAGGAAGTCTTTATTTCATTTGAAACTGCTATAAATGAGCACATTCCTAGAAAGTTACTTAGTATCATGTTATTTGTAAAAATAGATGCAATGAAGATTACAAAAGGGTTGACTTCTATCATGCCTTAGCAACCTCCTTTTCTTTTTTCTTATCTTCTAAAGAAATACTTCTAGCTATCCAGATTACTACTGCTAATACAAAGAAAGCTCCAGGAGGCATTATCATAATAGTCCAATTAGTCCACCAGTCTCCTAATACTTTAAAACCAAATACAGTTCCAAAACCTAAAAGCTCTCTAACAAAAGATATAGCTAATAGCACTAAAGTATATCCTGCTCCTGATGCAATTCCATCTAAAAAAGAGCTTAGTGGTGGATTTTTCTGTGCATATGCTTCACATCGTCCCATTATTATACAGTTTGTTATTATAAGTCCTACATATGGCCCTAAAGCCTTACTCATTTCAGGATAGTATGCTTTTAGGAAAATATCTATCATTATTACGTATACAGAAATTATTAATACTTGAACCATCATTCTTATATGTTTAGGGGTGAATTTTCTGATAATTGAGATTGTAAGTTCAGAAAAGGCAGTAGCAAATGTAAGTCCAAGACCCATTATGAGGGAGTTTATCATGAAGTTTGTAACTGCTAAAGAAGAACATATTCCTATAATCTGTCTGAACACTGGATTGTCCTTCCACAATCCCATTATAAATATCTTTTTTGGACTATCTCCAGACATCTATCTTCCTCCCTTATTTTCTTTTATGAACTCATGTATGTTTTCATTTATGAACTTACTTACTGATTTAGAAGTCAAAGTTGCACCTGCTATTGCATCTACATTTCCTCCTGGAGCAGGCTTATATATTATGTAATTTCCGCTGTCATCATTTAATTTCAATCCTCTAAACTGCTCCTTAAACCACTCTTCAGAAATTCTACCACCTAGCCCAGGAGTCTCACTATGTGATATGAAATCAATTCCCAATAATTCGTCGTAATCTTTAGAAACTGCAGCATAGCCTTCAACAGTTCCCCAAAGTCCTGTACCTGATATTGGAAATGCATATCCAATTATATTATCTTCATTTTCAGCTACAAAGACTTTTTTACCATTAATAACTTCTTCTCTGATATATTCATTAAAAACTTCCTCTATTTCTTCTGGTTTATTAGAAGGAATTTCAATATTAAAAACATATAAAATAGTTTTTCTTAATTCGGTTTCTTGATTAAATGCAATTACATCAGCAGTGCTATAGTTGAGAAATGCCAGTATAGCTGTAAAAAAAGCAGTAATTAATATCATAAATAGAATTGGAAATATAAATGATTTTTTCATACAGCCACCTCTTTTCTCTCTGTCTTAGATGACTTACGCGACTTTTTATAATAATTAATTCCCTCATCTATTATTGGGGCAAATGTATTTCCAATCAGTATTGCAAACATCATTCCACCTGCAAACAGTGCATATCCACGTATGATTACTGTTACAATACCTATCAGAATTCCATATATCCATTTTCCCTCTTTAGTTTTTGGGGAAGAAACAGGGTCTGTAGCCATGAAAACTGTTCCAAATAAAAAACCTCCTGAAAGAATGCCAAAAATAGGATTTGGTATTTGAGGAAAACCTAAAAAATACAAAATGCTGCTAAGCCCAGTAAAGCCAATTAAAACTCCAGACATAGTCTCCCATGATGCTACTTTTTTGTAAATCAGATATATAGCTGCTAGAATAATTAACACTGCACTTGTTTCTCCTAAGGAACCAGAAACATTACCTATTAATAGTTTTAGTAATGAAGTCATTTCGCCTGTTTCTCTGAATATAAGCATTGGAGTTGCCTGGGAAATAGCATCTATACTTTCCGTAAGATATTTAGAAAAGCCACCTGGAAATCCTGAAGCTGCCTTTGACCACTGTATTGTAAGGTGTTCAGGAAAAGATACATATACAAATGCTCTAGCTACTAGTGCAGGATTAAATACGTTCTTTCCAAATCCTCCAAATACTTCTTTGCCAAAAACAACCCCAAAGATTATTCCAACTGCTGCTATCCAGAATGGTGTTCGTGCAGGAAGGGTTAGTACATAAAGTATACAGGTCACAAAGATTGCTTCTGAAGCTTTTTTTCCGTACTTTTTCTCAAAAATTAACTCTGTAGCTGTTCCAAATAATGTTACCCATAAAAGAAGAATAAAAGACCTCCATCCAAAAAAGTATATTGACGACAATATTAAAGGAATTAGTGATATGATTACTGTTCTCATCATCTTTTGAGGAGTAAAATATTTTTTTGTGTTAATTAATGGCAAAAAATCACCCCCAAGACTTGTTTTATTTTCCTTTATTGCTTACTAATATAAATAATCTAACTTAAGTGATTTATGCTCAAATTTAACCACTGCAAATAAATTTAATAAAAAAAGCACCTATTATAGGTGCTGAATATTATTATCTAAAGCTAATTTTAAAAATTAATCGATGAATTGAAATATAGATTTCTACTTAATCGCATATAGCACTTATGTATAAATTAAGCTATTATTCATTTCCCTCTTTAGCAAGACTTTCATTAAACTTCAGAAATTCTTCTTCTGTCATACCAGTCACATAAAATATTTCTCCTACTTCTTTAACTAGTTCCCCCATTTTATAAAGATCGAATTCTATCTGTAAAGGTTCATCATCTTTCCATGCCCCAATATGTACATGAGGTGATCTAGAACACCCATTATTTCCAGCATAAGCAATAACTTGTCCCTCTTTTACTTCATCGCCTTCTTTTACTAAAGGATTTTTAATATGACCTAAAAATATATTAACTCCATCTTCTCTAGTTATGGTAATACTTGAAGCTGGGCTAGGAATAAAGGATCCCGGATTATTTGAATTTGGATTAATATATATTTTTGTTACTTTCCCATCAATAGGAGCTAAAACTTCAGCATTAAATGTAAACCAATCTTCGTTTTTTAAACCATCATTTTTAAATAATTTCATAAAACCTGATGTCTGATTAGCAAAAGCGTTAAACGACGCAATATAACAGTCTCTACCCATAGCATCTCCAAGGGTATGTACATTTCCAACATAATGGTCACTATAATACATTGCCCTTTTAAAAATAGGATAAACACTTACAGTTTTATAATCTTTCATCACTATTCCTCCCCCAAAAATTTTAAATTTACTGAATTACTGTTATTTAATTTTTTATATTATAAGCTTAACTAAAACTAGCCTTTCATAAACTCTAATGACAATCTTAGTATCTTTACCATCATCAGTACTAAAATTCGCAATACCTCTATGAATTAGAAGTAATAAAGTATAGCAAAAATGCTAGGCTTCTAAATATGTTGTTAAACAATGTAATTTTATATTACTTCTAAAGTTTTTTCTATTTTCCTTTAATATGTAATGTATTTATGAAAAAATATGTTCTAAATAAAAAAGCAAAGTATCTGTTATATGTAACAATACTTTGCTTTCATAAACTAATTTTAATTTAAAGTAAACTATACATCAAGATTTCTAACAAATCTAGCATTTTCTTCTATGAAGTCTCTTCTAGGTTTTACTTTGTCTCCCATAAGAGTTGTAAATATTTCATCAGCTGCAACTGCATCTTCTATATTTACTTGCAGCATTACTCTTGTCTCTGGATTCATAGTTGTTTCCCATAGCTGCTCAGGATTCATCTCTCCAAGACCTTTGTATCTTTGAAGAGTATATCCACTTCTACCTATTTCATTTAATATGTTCTCTAATTCTCTATCGTTGTAAGCGTATTTTTCAATCTTACCTTTTTTCACTTTATATAATGGAGGCTGTGCTATAAATACATTTCCATTATCTATTAAAGGTCTCATATATCTATAGAAGAATGTTAACAATAGAGTTCTTATATGAGCACCGTCTACGTCTGCATCTGTCATGATGACTATTCTGCCATATCTTAACTTTGTTATGTCAAAATCATTTCCTATTCCGCATCCAAAGGCTGTTATCATTGCTTTTATCTCATCAGAGCTCAACATTTTATCTAATCTAGCCTTCTCAACATTCATTATCTTACCTTTCAATGGAAGTATAGCTTGAGTTCTTCTATCTCTCCCCTGTTTTGCTGAACCTCCCGCAGAGTCCCCCTCTACTAAAAATATTTCACATTTACTTGGATCCTGCTCTGAACAGTCTGCAAGTTTACCAGGAAGAGATGAACTTTCTAATACATTTTTTCTTCTAGTAAGCTCTCTTGCTTTTCTAGCAGCTTCTCTAGCTCTTTGAGCTCTTAAAGCCTTTTCTATAATATTCCTTGCATCCTTTGGATTTTCCTCTAAAAATGCACTTAAATAATCTGCCACAAGACTATCTACTATACCTCTCATTTCGCTATTTCCAAGCTTAGTTTTTGTTTGACCTTCAAATTGAGGATCTGTTAATTTTACAGAAAGTACTGCTGTAAGACCTTCTCTTACATCTTCTCCTGAAAGATTTTCCTCTTTTTCTTTAAGCAAGTTGTACTTTCTAGCATAATCATTTAAAACTCTTGTAATAGCTGATTTAAACCCACTTAAGTGAGTACCACCTTCAGTGGTATTTATATTATTTGCATAACTAAATATATTTTCGTTATAGTCATCAGTATATTGCATAGCTACTTCTACTATATAGCCTTCTTTTTCAGATTCAAAATATATGATATTTTCATGTATAGGATCTCTATTTTTATTTAGGTGTTCAACAAAAGATTTAATACCACCTTCATAGTGAAACTCTTTTTTCTTTCCTGACCTATCATCTTCAAAAATTATTTTAATTCCCCTATTTAAAAACGCTAACTCTCTCAATCTATATTCTAGTGTTTCATATTTAAATACTACATCCTCAAATATTAATGGATCTGGCTTAAAAGTTATTGTAGTTCCTGAATCTTCTGCATCTCCAACTATTTCAAGTTCAGTTACAGCTACTCCTCTTTCATATCTTTGAACATATTCTTTACCATTTCTTTTAACTCTAGCTTCTAGCCATTCCGAAAGAGCATTAACTACAGACACACCTACACCATGTAGTCCACCTGACACCTTGTAGGCACTACTGTCAAATTTTCCTCCTGCATGTAAAACTGTCAATACAGTTTCAACAGTTGATTTTCCTGTCTTAGGGTGTGTCTCCACAGGTATTCCCATTCCATTGTCTATAACTGTCACTGAACCATCTTTATTTAGTTTTACTTTAATTTCATCACATCTTCCAGCTAATGCTTCATCTATACTGTTATCTACAATCTCATATACAAGATGATGTAATCCTCTTGGTCCAGTGGAACCTATATACATTCCAGGTCTTAGTCTAACAGCTTCAAGTCCTTCTAGAACCTTAATCTGTTCAACTCCGTAATTAGTATTATTTTGATTATCGTGCATTTACTGTCCCCCGATCTATCGTATTTTTTCTATAGTTAGTTTTTCTAATTTTCTTCTATATTATCAATAAAACCAGCTCTTTTTAAAAGTGTAGTAGCTGAAATATTAGAACTGTATATTACACTTTTTCTGATTTCTGATGAATTTGCTTTATCCCTTTCTATTTTTTCAGTTATTATATAAGATTTTATTCCTTTTTCTGCTAAATCATATATAAAACCTTCTTCTCTAGCTACTTTTAAGAAGTTCTTTGTATCCTCTGACTTTTCCGCCAGCTCTGCATCTATTATAGCTATAACCTCTTTAATTGGTATTACTAAATTTTTTCCTAAATGAAGAAACACTATCTTTCCTCCCTTATCATCACTTTCCCTTCTTTAATAAAAAACACTTTTTTACCTACATTGTATAACTTTTCTAAATCTATATCGTCAGTGGAAGTAATTATTGTCTGTACGTCTTTAAATGTAGATATTAAATATTTTCTTCTATTTAAGTCTAATTCAGAAAATACATCATCTAGTAATAGAACTGGATACTCGCCTATTTCTGATTTTATAAGTTCCACTTCTGCTAGTTTTAATGATAAAGCCGCTGTTCTCTGCTGTCCTTGAGAACCAAATATTCTTGCTGATATGCCATTTATTATTATATCTAAATCATCTCTATGTGGTCCAATCCCAGTACTGCCCTTTTGAATGTCTATATCAATATTTTTTTCAAGTATACTTTTCATTCTCAACTGTATATCTTGTATATTTAATCCATCTATATTAAATGAAGGTAAATATTCAAGTCTCAATTCTTCTAATTCACCAGTTAATTTATTATGAATATTTTTTGATATAATTGCAAGTTTTTCTATAAATCTAACTCTTTCAGTTATGATTTCGGCTCCAACCTGAGAAAGCTGAGTATTCCAAATATCTAGCAAATCCTGACTTATTTTCTGGGGTTGACTTTTAAGCAAATTGTTTCTCTGCATAAGAATTTTATTATATTTAGCTAAATTATACTTATATCTAGGTTTTATTTGTGATATTTCTATGTCTAAAAAATTTCTTCTTTCAGCAGGTCCCTCTTTTACTAATTTTAGATCTTCTGGAGAAAATATTACAACATTTAATATTCCTATTAGTTCAGAAACTTTTTCTAATTCAACTTTATTTACTCTTATTCTTTTTTTCATATCCTTTTCAAACTTTATTTCTACAGATTTAGTAAATTGTTCCTTTTCTATATCTAAGCCTATATATGCTTTGGTTTTATTTAAATTTATCAGTTCTTTATCTTTACTTGTCCTATAAGATCTTCCATTTGAACATATATATATAGATTCTAAGAGATTAGTCTTACCCTGTGCATTATCACCAACAAAGATGTTTAATGTCTTATTTAGCTCAATATCAAGATTTATATAATTTCTGAAATTTATGAGCTTTATTTTTTTTACATACACCTAAAGCACTCCTTAAGATTTAATCTTCACCCCATACATTATATCATTTTTTTGTAATGAATAGGAAATTTCTATCTATAATTATTTAATGGTGAATTTTTCTCCCTCTATTTCTACTATATCTCCAGTTCTGAGTTTTTTTCCTCTTTCAAGTGCTACTTCTCCATTTACCTTAACTTTACCGCTTTTAATTATTTCTTTACTATGTCCACCAGTTTCTGCTATTCCAACGTATTTTAAGAATTGGTCAAGTTTGATATATTCTGTACTTATAGTTATTTCTTTCATATAAATAACTCCTCTCTAAATTTAATAGACACCTACTATATAGGTGTCTTATGTCTAATCTTCAGCTGCTAGTCTTACAGGCAGTACTAAATAAGTGTAGCTATTATCTTCTGCTGGCCTTATTATACAAGGGTTGACATTTGATATCATATCCATAACTATTTCTTCACTATCTATAGCTTTTATACCTTCTAATATATATTTTGAATTGAAAGCAATCTTTATATCATTTCCTTCTAACTCTATTGGTAATTCTTCATAAACATTTCCTATTTCAGAATTTGATGTTATTATAAGCTTATCATCCGAAATGTCAAGTTTTACTAAATTATTTTTACCTTCTCTTGCCAGTAGTGAGGCTCTTTCTAAGCAGTCTTGTAATTCCCTAGTATTAACTCTAATCCTTAATTTATATTCATTTCTTATTATGTCCTTATAATTTAAAAATTGTCCTTCCAATAATCTAGATGTAATTACAGTATTTCCAAAATTAAATATTACATTACTTTGAGTACAACTTATTTTTACCTCAGTATCATCATCTTCTAATATTTTACTTACTTCATTTAAAGTTTTCGCTGGAATTACAACTTTGATGTCCTCATTTACATCTACAGATACTTTTTTTACTGCTAGTCTATATCCATCAATTGCAACCATGGAAAGAGTATTATTGCTTGTTTCAAATAAAGCTCCTGTAAGTATTGGTCTAGTTTCGTCCTGAGCAGTAGCAAATATCGTTTGTCTTATCATGGATTTTAATAAATCTTTTGGTATTTCAAAGTAATTACCTTCACGTATTTCTGGTAATTGTGGATAATCCATAGGTGGTAGACCAATTAAATTAAATTTAGAATTTCCACAGTTTATATGTACACTGTTATTATCGTCTACATATATATCTATAGGTAAATCTGGTAGTTTTCTAATGATCTCTCCAAAAATTCTTGATGTTATAACTATGGAACCTTCTTCTATTATATCACAATCTATGGAGGACTTAATTCCTATTTCTAAATCTGTTCCAGTAAGCTTAAGTTTGTTATTTTCTGTTTCTAATAAGATACCGCTTAATATTGGTAAAGTAGATTTTGAAGATATTCCTTTTTGTACTATACCTATGGCTTTAGACAAGTCTCTTTGTTGGATACGAATTTTCAATTGTGGATAACCTCCTTTGTGTGTTGTAAGATATATAAATATAAATACAATTAGTAGTAATAGTAGTAGGGGCCGTTAATATGTGGATAAGTTTACAGTCAATTGATATTAGATTAAAATAAGTTGTTGATAATTTGTTAGCAAATATATTATTTTTATCCACATAATTTTACTTTAAATAAACAGTTCAAATCCATATACTTTTTTATCAACATGCTATCAACATTTAATTAACATGCAAATGTTGATAAGCTAATATTAGTTTCCTTTTATTTCTTCTATCATTTTGTTTATCTTTTGTTTTAACTCCATATCTTTTTCAATGTCTTGAGATATTTTTTCATAAGCATGAATTACAGTTGTATGATCTCTTCCGCCAAATTCTTCACCGATTTTAGGAAGTGATAAATCAGTAAGCTCTCTGCAAAGATACATAGCTATTTGTCTAGGATATGCTATTGATCTTGTCCTTCTTTTAGAGTTAAAATCTTCTACCTTTACATTTAAGTATTTAGCAGTTATTTCTTTTATCAGTTTAGCTGTGATTTCTCTAGGTTTTGTATTAGATATTATATCTTTAAGTGCTTCTATAGCTAATTCCAAAGTTATATCTCTATTAGTCAAAGAAGAATAAGCTACAACTCTAATTAATGCTCCTTCTAATTCCCTAATATTAGATTGTATTTTTTGTGCAATATATTGAGTAACATCGTTTGGTATATCTATATTTTCTACTTTTGCTTTTTTTCTTAGAATAGCTATTCTAGTTTCTAAATCAGGAGGTTGAATATCAGCTGTAAGTCCCCATTCAAATCTTGAACGAAGTCTGTCTTCTAATGTAGCTATTTCTTTAGGAGGTCTATCGCTTGATATTATAATCTGTTTATTTGACGCATGTAGTTCATTGAAAGTATGGAAGAATTCCTCTTCTGTTCTTTCTTTTCCTGCAATGAATTGAATGTCGTCTACTAATAAAACATCTACATTTCTATATTTATTTCTAAATTCAGCATTTTTGTCGTCCCTTATAGAGTTTATTAATTCATTAGTAAATTTCTCCGATGACACATAAATTACGTTGGCTCTAGGATTTTGATTTAGTATATAATGGCCAATTGCGTGCATTAAATGAGTTTTGCCTAAACCAACTCCTCCATATATAAATAATGGATTATAAGCTTTTGCTGGAGCTTCTGCTACTGCAAGAGAAGCAGCATGTGCAAACCTGTTGCTATTTCCAATAACAAATGTGTCGAAAACGTATTTAGGATTAAGCTGAGCTCTAGCGGAATTACTTTCAGCAGGGTCATTTGTAATAGTTTGTCCAATGTTATTAGATATGTCTTCTCCTGGAATAAGGAATTTTATGTCGAAATCAATGCCTGTTACTTGTTTTATTGCATTTTTTATTAGTGTAAGATATCTAGCCTCAAGTATACCCTTAGTAAATTCATTTGGAGCACCTAATACTATGCAGTTATCGTTAAGTGTTAATGGTTCTATTGTTTTAAGCCAAGTGTTGAAACTGACTTCTGTTAATTCATTTTTTATAAGCTTTAGAGCACTACCCCAAATTTCTTCTAATTTAAAGCTCACTTCTTTTCCCTCCTATTCATAAAAGATTATTGTCAAATAATATTTTTTTATAACGAATAAAAAAGTTCTAATTAAAATTTTTTATAACGAATTATGAAAATTCTATTTTGTGATTCTCAATAATTCTGCAGAACAACTTTATAAAAAGTTTCTATAACTTTTTGTAACAAGTTGCTGTTAATTTTATTTAAAGTATTAAGATGTTTTTTATTATCAACAAATTTATCCACAAATACGTACAGAAGTATAATTTTTTAAGTGAATAATAATTATCAACATGGCAATTATAAAAAGTGTGAATAATGTGTTGATAACGATTTAATAGACAAAAAAAATATATTAGATTGAACAGTTATTAACATGTGTTTATTATTATAAATGTGGATAAGAAACCAGAAAATATACAAGTTCTAGCGGTTAACAAATGTGAAACAGAAAAAGTTATACACAAGTTTATCCACAGGTTGTTAATAAGTAATTAAATTGTTAATAAATAATCCACATTTTTATTTATAATAACAAAAAAAATCAGGTTTATCAACAACAATATTAAGATATCCACAGATGTAACAAGTTGTGGAATAAAGTTATCAACAATTATAGAACTGAACTGTATAAAATTTGCCGTAAATACATAGTTTTTGAAAGTTTTATATTTGTAATATAAGTTTAAAGAAGATTTTCTCAATATTAATGAATTTGTGGAAAATTTCTTTATAAGGGAAAAATATTTATAATTCTTGACATTAGGCTTTTATACTAATATAATCTTATAGTAGTGTCTGCATTTTTCTGGATAAGGATTAAATCTAGCTTATATAAGTACTATAAGTGGTAGTAGTTGAAGGGGGTGTTAGTATGAAGATGACTTATCAGCCAAAGAAAAGACAAAGAAGTAAAGAGCATGGTTTTAGAAAAAGAATGAGTACAAAATCAGGTAGAGAAGTATTAAGAAGACGTAGAAGAAAGGGTAGAAAAAGATTGACTGCATAAGGCCGCATTATGTGGCCTTTTTATTCAATTTACAAGGAGTCTCTAAGGAGTTATTTTTATGGAAAAAAAGTTTAGGCTGAAAGGTAACAGAGATTTTAGAAAGACATACGATACAGGGAAATCTTTTGCAAATAAATATTTGATAATATTTTTTGTTAAGAATGGATTAGAGAATAATAGAGTTGGGATAGCTGTTACTAAAAAACTTGGAAAAAGTACAGTTAGAAATAAGATTAAAAGAAGAATTAGAGAAGCCTATAGATTGAATAACCATAGAGTAGAGCAAGGATATGATATAATATTTTTAACTAGAGTTGGTGCAAAAGAGGTTGGATATAAAGAGTTAGAAAGTGCCGTTTTACATCTGTTAAAATTGGCAGGGCTCCTTAAAAAAGGTGAATAAATATGAGTAGTTTGGCCATATTTTTAATAAAGATATATCAAAAAGTGATATCTCCTTTAAAGCCTAGAACTTGTAGATTTTATCCTACTTGTTCTGAATATTCTATACAAGCATTAAAAAAATATGGCTTTATTAAAGGAAGTTACAAGAGTATTAAGAGAATATTAAAGTGCAATCCATTTAACCCTGGGGGATATGATCCTCTAGAGTGAGAAGGGGGTTATTTAGTGATAGATTTATTTGCAAAACCTTTGGGGGTTTTACTGAAATTTGTGTATGATATGCTAGTTAGTTTTGGATTAGACTTTAAAATCCTGTCAGCATATTCTTTAGCAGTAATTATAACTACAATATTGTTTAAGCTAATATTGTTACCTTTGACACTTAAACAATCGAAATCCATGAAGAATATGCAGGAAATTCAGCCTAAGCTGCAGGAATTACAGAAAAAATATAAGAATGATCCACAGACTTTGAATCAAAAAACTTTAGAGCTTTATAAAGAACATAATGTAAGTCCTTTTGGTGGATGCTTTCCACTTTTAATTCAATTTCCAATTATTATAGCTTATTTTAGAGTAATGCAGTTTCCTGTACCATACGTATTTAGCGATCAATCAGTATATGACTCAATATCTAGGAGTTTTTTGTGGATTAAAGACATTGGACTTGCACCAGGTGCTATGGTGGACGGAGTAATGAACGGAGTTGGCATAGCTGGATTTAATATACCTATACTTGCTATTCTGGCTGCTATTACTACTTATTTGTCAAGTAAAATGATTGCTTCTGCTCAACCAGTTCAAGATGGGCAAGCTCAATCAACTCAGGCTACTATGAATATAATAATGCCGTTATTTATTTTATGGATAGGATCGAAATACGCTGCAGGGCTTACACTTTATTGGACTATAAGCAATATATTCCAAATAGTACAGCAATATTTTACTAATAGGTCCTTAGGTAAGATTAAGGAGGAATTAAAATAATATGAAATCTGTAGTGAAGACAGCAAAGACAGTAGAAGAAGCTGTAAATTTAGCGTTATTAGACCTCGGTGTTGATAAGGAAGATGTCACTATTGAGGTGTTAGAAGAACCAAGTAAAGGATTATTTGGATTTATAGGGACTAAAGAAGCTAAGGTTAAAGTTACAGTAACTAATGATCCTGTTACTTTGGCAGAGAGCTTTTTAAATGATTTATTTGAAAAGATGAATATAGTAGCTACTGCAGTTGTTGAGAAAAAAGATTTTGGTATATTAGTAAATATTGAGAATATTTCTAATACTGATATGGGTATACTCATTGGAAAAAGAGGAAATACATTAGATTCATTACAATATATTTTAAGCCTAGTTGTAAACAAAAATAGGGAAAAATATCTAAGAGTTTTAGTTGATATAAAGAATTACAGATCTAGACGTGAGGAAACTTTAGTTAAGCTAGCACATAAAATGGCAAGCAAAGCAAGGGCATCTAGAAGAACTGTAAAGCTTGAACCAATGAATCCTTATGAGAGGAGAATTATTCATTCAGCTCTTCAAAACAGCTCCAATGTCAGAACTTATAGTGAAGGAGAAGAACCCTATAGAAGAGTTGTAATAGAATTTAAGCATTAGGCTAAAAACCCAGTATAAAAATACTGGGTTTTATGTTATGCAGTTGTTTTTTTTGGTATACTAATAATGCGTAAATTAAAGTGTATTGACAGTAAAAGTAGTTAACTTAAAAAAGTAGTTAACTTAAAAGAGGTGATATAGTTGGATTTTGATACTATAGCTGCTATAGCTACTGCGCCAGGTGAGGCAGGAATAGGAATTATAAGAATTAGTGGAAAAGATGCTATAGAAATTGGAGATAAAATATTTAAGAATAAAAAACAATTAAGCCTTAAAGAATGTGAAGAGCGAAAACTAAATTATGGATATATTTTTGACCCTAAAAATGGACAAAAAGTAGATGAGGTATTAGCAGTATATATTAAAGCTCCTTATACATATACAAGAGAAGACATAGTTGAAATAAACTGCCATGGAGGAATAATTCCAGTTAGAAGAATACTAGAAATAGTATTGGAAAATGGAGCTAGACTTGCAGAAAGAGGAGAATTTACTAAAAGAGCTTTTTTAAATGGAAGGATAGATCTTTCTCAAGCTGAGGCTGTAATGGATTTAATTAGTGCTAAAACTGATACAAGCTTCAATGTTTCTTTAAATCAGTTAGAGGGTAGTATTTCAAATGAAGTAAAAAAGCTCCAGAATGTTCTTTTAAGTATGCTTGCACATGTAGAAGCTTCTATAGATTTTCCTGAAGATGATGTGGAAGATTTGACATATGAAACTTTAAAAGAACAAGGAAGCTTTGTTTTAGAAAAGATAAATAAGCTTTTGGGAACCGTATATACTGGAAAGATACTTAGAGAAGGTCTAAAGACTGTAATATTAGGAAAGCCTAATGTAGGAAAATCTTCTTTGCTGAATGCGATTTTGAGGGAAAACAGAGCAATAGTAACTGATATACCAGGAACAACAAGGGATATTATCGAGGAGTATGTAAATATAAAAGGTGTACCTTTGAAAATAATTGATACTGCTGGAATAAGGCAAACAGAAGACATCGTAGAAAAATTAGGTGTAGATAAGGCTAAAGAGCTTCTTGGTGAAGCAGATTTAGTAATAGCTGTATTTGATACATCTAAAGAACTTACAGAGGAAGATTATTATATTATTGATTTAATTAAAGACAAAACAACTATAGTACTTTTAAATAAATCAGACCTTCCTAGTAAAATTGATGAAATAGATATAAAAGAACATTTACCTGATAAGAGAATTATTCATACTTCTATTTCTAAAAATGAAGGAATTGACAAATTGGAAGATATAATAGAAGAAATGTTTTTATCTTCTGAGGTGAAAATCACTGACAGCATTATAATAACAAATGTAAGACATAGAGACCAACTTTTAAAAGCAAAAAGTAATATTGAAGATGCACTTAATTCCCTAGAATCAAACATGCCTTTAGATTGTATAGAAGTAGATATTAAGGGATGCTGGGAAAATCTAGGTGAGATTACTGGAGATACAGTAGGTGAGGATATAATTGATAAAATATTCTCTGAGTTTTGTATTGGAAAGTAATCTCAGATATTAATTATTATAGGAGGTATCCTTTGTGAAAAGTGATTATAAATATTATGCTGGAAAATATGATGTTATAGTCATAGGTGCTGGTCATGCAGGATGTGAAGCTGCATTAGCGACAGCTAGGCTTGGGAAAAAGACCTTACTTCTTTCTTTAAGCCTAGATGCTATTGCCTTACTTGCTTGTAATCCTAATATAGGAGGAACTGGTAAGGGCCATTTAGTACGTGAAGTAGATGCCTTAGGTGGAGAAATGGGGAGAGTTATTGATAAATCTGTTATTCAAATGAAAATGTTAAATTCATCTAAGGGTCCAGCTGTTCATTCCTTAAGAGGTCAGACAGATAAGAAGAAGTATCAAGCTATAATGAAGCAAACATTAGAGATGCAGGAAAATTTAGATTTAAAACAAGGTGAAGTGTTTGAGATTTATGTTGAAAATAACAAAGTTAAAGGGATATTGACTAATACAGGTGCAGTATATGATGCAGACGTAGTTATAGTTTGTTCAGGTACTTATTTAAGGGGAAGGATATACATTGGTGAAGTCAATTTTCCAAGTGGACCTTATGGCTTGTACCCTGCTAATGAGTTATCTAAATGCTTAACAAATTTAGGAATAAAATTAAGGAGATTTAAAACTGGTACTCCTGCTAGAATACACAGGGATTCTATAGACTTCAGTAAAATGGAAATACAACCAGGTGATGAAGAGTTAATACCATTTTCTTTTATGACTGATAGACTGGAAATTAATCAAGTACCTTGCTATTTAACTTATACTACTGAAGAAACTCATAAAATTATAAGAGAAAATATAGACAGATCACCTATGTATGCAGGTATAATGGAAAGTGTTGGACCTAGATATTGTCCTTCTATTGAAGATAAAGTTATGAGGTTTGCAGATAAGACGAAACATCAGGTTTTTATTGAACCAGAAGGATTAGATACATGTGAAATGTATGTTCAAGGAATGTCTACTACTTTACCTGAGGAAATTCAGGTTAAAATGTTAAGGACAATACCGGGCTTAGAAAATGCTAAGATAATGAGAACTGCTTATGCGATAGAATATGATTGCATTGATGCAACCCAATTAAAAAGGTCATTAGAGCATAAGGAAATAGAAAATCTTTTCTTTGCAGGACAGATTAACGGAACTTCAGGATATGAAGAGGCTGCTGCTCAAGGGATTATGGCTGGAATTAATGCTGTGCTTAAGCTTAGGGGAGAGGAGCCTTTAATACTTGACAGGTCTGAAGCATATATAGGTGTTTTAATAGATGATATAGTAACTAAAGAAATTAATGAACCTTATAGAATGATGACTTCAAGGGCTGAATATAGACTTACATTAAGACAAGATAATGCGGACCTAAGGCTGACTGAAAAAGGATATAAAATAGGACTTGTTTCTGAAGAGAGATATAAAAGAATGTTAGAGAAAAAGAATCAATTGGAAAAAGAGCTGAGTAGGCTTAAGGAAAGGATATTAACTCCTACAAAAGAAATTAATGACTTCTTGGGTAGATTAAACTCTACACCGCTTAAAACTCCTACATCATTTTATGACCTTATAAAAAGGCCTGAGATAACTTATGATTCTTTAAAAGAAATAGATACAGATAGGCCTGAATTAAGCAGAGAGGTTAGAATGATAGTTGAGACTGAAATTAAGTATGAAGGATATATTGCAAAACAGATGAGGCAGATTGAGCAGTTTAAAAAATTGGAGAGTAAAAAACTGCCTAAGGACATTGATTATAGTCAGATAAAGGGTTTAAGAATTGAAGCAAGACAAAAACTTAATCAGATTAAACCTGAATCTGTAGGCCAAGCTTCCAGAATTGCTGGAGTTAATCCAGCAGATATTAATGTTTTATTTATATATTTGGAGCAGCAGAAGAGATTAAGTAAATCTGGTAGGAGTGAAAAAAATGAGTGAAATTAATACTTTAATTAAGGGAATTCATGAACTTAATTTAGATGTAGATGATACTAAATTAAATAAATTTGCATTATATAAAAGTCTTTTAAAAGAATGGAATGAAAAAATAAATATTACAGCAATTAAAGATGATGATGAAATAGATATCAAGCATTTTCTAGATAGCTTAACTATATTTAAGTCTGGTAAGATTGCAAAGGGCATGAAGATTATTGATATAGGTACAGGGGGAGGTTTCCCAGGTGTACCTATAAAAATAGTCGAGGAAGATGTTGAAGTAGTATTGTTAGATAGTTTAAACAAGAGATTAAAGTTTTTAGATGAAGTAATAGATAGACTAAATCTTAAAGGTATAAGAACAATACATGAGAGGGCAGAGATTTTAGGGAATAATCAAGAATATAGAGAAAAATTTGATATTGCAGTTTCAAGGGCTGTTGCATCACTAAATATATTAGTAGAGTACTGCTTACCCTTTGTTAAATTAAATGGATATTTTATAGCTATGAAGGGGGCAGAATCTGCTGAAGAAATAGAAAATGCAGAAAAAGCTATAAGTATACTTGGAGGGAAAATAGAGGAAAAAATAGACATAAAGATTCCTCTAAGTGATATTACACATAGTTTAATAATAATAAAGAAAATTAGTCATACTCCGACAAAATATCCTAGACATCCAAGTAAAATTAAGAAAAATCCATTGTAATTCATAGAATTTTAGGGAATAATGGAAAACGAAATTTTGAAAAATTCTTCATTTTTAGAAGGAAAGCTTATTTTTGTATAGAAATTAAATATAGTGTGTAGAGTTATCTTACATGAGAGGGATGATATTATGAGTATCTTAGAGAACGAAATCAATTACATTCCGATAAAATCTATTAAGCCTAACCCTTATCAGCCAAGAAAAAACTTTAGTAAAAGAGCGTTAGAAGAGCTTTGTCAATCTATTAAGACATATGGCGTGATTCAGCCTATTAGTGTGAGAAAGATTGGAGAAGATAGCTATGAATTAGTAGCTGGTGAAAGGCGATTAAGAGCTGCTGAAATGGCAAATCTTGAAACTATACCAGCTATTATTGTTAAATATATGGACAAGGATTCTGCGGTAGTTGCACTTATAGAAAACTTACAGAGAGAAGATTTAAATTTTATTGAAGAAGCAGAAGGTTATAATAGCTTAATAAATGATCATGGATTTACTCAGCAGGAATTGGCAGAAAAAGTGGGTAAAAACCAGTCTACAATAGCAAACAAACTTAGAATTTTAAGATTACCAGATAACGTTAAAAAGGTCATTATAGAAAATGGTTTAACAGAAAGACATGCAAGAGCTTTATTAAAGCTACCTGATGAAGAAATGCAGATGTATGTTCTCGATAAGATTATAAAAAAGGATTTAACAGTAAAGAAAACTGAGAGTTTAATTAAAAGCCTTCTTGAAGATTTAGTAAAAGAAAAGGAACCTGTACATAAGCAAAATATTAAAGGAATGATTAATTTTAAGATTTATTTAAATACTTTACGTAATGCTTATACTGCAATTAAAGAGAGTGGAATAGATGCTAAATATGAGCAAAAAGATTTAGGAGACTATATAGAAGTTACTGTAAAAATTCCTAAGGTAAAAAATGCTTAAAGATGTTATGTTACTTAGTGTATCATTTGATATACTAAGTTTTTTTAATTGTAAGAAATGTTTATATAAGTATTTTATAACTTAAATGTGGTTGTTAATAAAGTTTATAATATTTTTGCTTCTATTAAATATTTGAATTATTTATGGAAGTAGGAATACTCACTTGCGGATTAGATAAATAGGTTCATTATAGATTCAAATTAATGTTTTTTGATAAATACAGAACCCAAAAAGTATCTTGATTAATGAATTTTAAAGAGATTACTAAAATATATGATTTTGCATCAGTTGCTTGTGTGGAGGCTCCAAGGAAAGCTTCCTTTTTTATTATTTTTAGAAACTTTTATAAGGACGTAAAGCTATTGATATTTCTGTAACTATAGTTTGAGTAAATTTAATTTGTATTAACTTTCTTTAATGGATCGCTTATTATATTTAGAAATGTAATATTATAATTACTTTAATATAAATTAGAAGGATTATTTTTTTAGTTGACGAAATATAGTTTAAAGAGATTATAAAAGAGTGTTATTATAGATTTATGAGCTATAATATTGTCCGAAAGTGAGGTGTAGGAGTTGGGCAAGATAATTGCTATTTTCAATCAAAAAGGTGGAGTTGGAAAAACAACAACTAATGTAAATTTAAGCGCTTGTTTAGCACACTTAGGAAAGAAAATTTTAGTTGTTGACATTGACCCTCAAGGCAATACAACAAGCGGTTTTGGTATAGACAAGGATAATATTGAATTGTCAATTTATGATATGCTTATTAATGGCGTAAATACAAAAGACGTTATTATACCTACAAATATTAGTAATCTTGACTTAATCCCTTCAAATGCTGAATTAGCTGGTGCAGAAATAGAACTTACTTCTACTGATAATAGGGAGTCTACTCTTAAAAACTCTATCTTTTTTTTAAGAGACTGTTATGATTTTATTTTTATAGATTGCCCCCCTTCATTAGGTTTATTAACTATAAATGCTCTTGTTGCCTCTGATAGTGTTGTAATACCTATACAGTGTGAGTATTATGCTCTTGAAGGTGTAAGTCAGTTAATGAATACTATTAAATTAGTAAAATCTAGTTTAAATCCAAACTTGGAAATAGAGGGCGTTGTTTTAAGTATGTTTGACGGAAGAACTAATTTATCTATTCAAGTAGTAGATGAAGTGAAGAAATATTTTAAAGGGAAGGTTTATACAACAATTATTCCTAGAAATGTTAGACTTGCTGAAGCTCCAAGTCATGGTCTATCTATAATTGAATATGATCCAAAGTCAAAGGGAGCAGAGGCATATATGGAACTAGCAAATGAGTTTTTAGATTATTTAGAGGAGTGATTATATGTCGGCAAAAAAGAGAGGATTAGGTAAAGGATTATCTGCACTTATTCCAGATGAGCCAATATTGAATGCAGACATTAAGGATTCCAAGGAAGACAATGTTAAGCTTGTTGATATATCACTTATTGAGCCCAATAGTGAGCAACCTAGAAAAGACTTTGATGAAGAGGCGCTAAGAGAATTAACTTTGTCTATCCAAAAGCATGGTATATTACAGCCTATAATTCTCAGGAAAAAAGATAAAGGGTATGAAATAGTCGCAGGTGAAAGAAGATGGAGAGCTGCAAAGGATGCAGGACTAAAAGAAATACCTGCATTAATAAAAGAGTATGACCAAATAGAAATATCACAAATTGCTTTGATTGAAAATCTGCAGAGGGAAGATTTAAATCCGATAGAAGAAGCTATGGCATATAAAAATCTATGTGAAAAATACAATTTAACTCATGAAGAAATATCTCAGTCTGTAGGGAAAAGCCGTTCTTATATATCAAATGCAATGAGGCTTTTGAATCTTGAGGATGAAATCATTCAGTTAATTGTTGAAGGTAAGATTACAAGTGGCCATGGAAGAGCATTATTAGCTTTAGAAGATAGTAGTATTAGAAAAAAACTTTGTCAAACAATACTTGAGAAGAATCTTAGCGTTAGAGAGACAGAAGAAATTGTAAAGAGTTATTTAAATAGAGATGATAAGAAAAAGAAAAGTGGAGATAGTAAAAAAGCAGATAAAAAAGACCCTATTATATTAGGAATAGAAGAATCTCTTAGAAAATTCTTTGGTACTAAGGTTACCATTTCAAAGGGAAGTAAAAAAGGTAAAATTGAAATTGAATATTATAGCGATGATGATCTTGAAAGAATATTAGAATTAATTTCCAAGTGAAATGTTTCACGTGAAACATAATTTTATAAAGCTGTGAATATATAGTATAAAATATGACATGTATAATTTCTCTTTTATTAAGAAACTAGGAAGATTTTCCTTTACAGTCAATTAGTAATTGATCATATAGAGAGTTTGGCATCATAGTTTTTAAATAGGTTTATTAAATATAAAGCTCTCGATAGAAGTTTTTATAAGCGTTAAGAACCAATTAATCCCATATTCATTACAATGTAGTTTTGATATAATAAGGGAAAACTTATTTTTTTAGGGGGCAAGACTTATGGAGGTTATAATTTACCAAGTAGATGCCTTTACAGATAAACCTTTTGGAGGGAATCCTGCTGGGGTAGTGCCAGATGCGAAAAACCTTTCACATAATGAAATGCAGAAAATTGCAAGTGAAATGAATCTTTCTGAAACAGCTTTTATAAAGAAAATAGATAATGATTGTTTTGAAGTGAGATTTTTTACCCCTAAATGCGAAGTAGATTTATGTGGACACGCTACTATTGCATCCTTTTATGTATTGGGGAAAAAAGGCTACATTAGACCAGAAGGGAGAGATTTAGTAAGAATAACTCAAAGGACTAAAGCTGGCTTGCTTCCTGTAGAACTGTATTTTAAAAATGGAGAAATCACTAAAGTCTTTATGTATCAAGGCACACCAGAAAGTTTTGGAGAAATAGACGATTTAGAAGAAATATCAGAAATACTTGGAATTAAAAAGGATCAAGTAAAAATTAAAGGATTTAACACAAAACCTGAAATAATAAGCACAGGGCTTAAAGATATCATTATTCCTGTTGAAGATGAAGAAATATTAAAATCTTTAAAGATAGATTTTAATAAAATGGATAATTACTGTGTAAAAAAAGATTCAGTAGGAATGCATATTTTTACTCTAGACAATTTAAATGATGGAATAGTACTTTGTAGGAATTTTGCTCCAACAGTTGGGATTTACGAAGAAGCTGCTACTGGCACAGCTAATGGAGCACTTATGTACTATTTATATAAAAACAAAGTTTTAAAATCTGAAAATATAATAGCAAGGCAAGGTATGTATATGAATAGGCCAAGTGAAATAATGTGTAAAGTTCAAAGTGATGGAAATGAAAGCATTGTAAAAGTTGGCGGGAAGGCAGTAATAGTAATGGAAGGTATTATAAAGTGCTAAAAGTTTATGTTATATCATAACATGTAGTTCTTTATTAAATAAGGAAGAATTATGTAGCAGAGGTGATATTTTGTTGAGAATTCTTAATAAATTTTAGAAGCGTTACAGTGCCTAAAATAGCTGGACTATACATTGACAGTCACTAATCACTAATGTATAATATTTTTGTATTTTTGGGAGGAGGTAGCTATGTAGTCTATTTTTTCCTATTAAACGAGCAAAGATATATAGAAGTTTTCTTTTCTAGAATTAAATGTTACAGCAAGCATTTCAGATTTATATTAAACCTATATGTGATATGCCTTTAAGATGGAAGATTCGTCTGGAATTCACATGCTTAATTTATTTATTTATTTATTTATTGAACTAATCTAAAACAGTTAGAAATAACGTTTTCCTTAGTTGTTAATACTCACTTAATTACAGGTGAGGTTTAAAAAAACATATTATAAAGGAGGTACTGTTCAATGGAGTTTAAGTTTGATTTTAAGGAAAATGAAGAAAAAATCAATAAACTAAAAGAGATAATAGAAAAGTACAAAGATACCAAAGGTGCTGTAATGCCTGTATTACACGAGGCACAAAACCTATTTGGATACTTGCCTATTGAAGTGCAGAGTATTATCGCAGAAGGTTTAAATGTGCCTTTAGCAGAGATCTATGGTGTAGTAACATTCTATGCTCAATTTACACTTATACCAAAAGGACAATACCAAATTGGAGTATGCTTAGGAACAGCATGTTATGTAAAAGGCTCACAGGCAATACTAGACAAAATTAAGGAAAAATTAAATCTAGAAGTAGGAGGAACTACTCCTGACAAGAAGTTTTCATTACAAGCTACAAGATGTATTGGAGCATGTGGGTTAGCGCCAGTAATGACTATTAATGATGATGTTTACGGAAGATTGAAAGCAGATGAAATTCCAGCAATTCTTGAAAAATACATGAAATAAGCCATTCTAATTAAAACACATCAGTTATACGGAATAATCCATGTTATGACAATTAGTAGAATATAATTATTTTAAAGTTACAGAATAACTTGGAGGTGTATGTATGAAATCCTTAGAGGAATTAAAGAAAATCAGAGATGAGGCTTTAGAAAAAATTGACTTAAGATCTCAAGATTCAACTACTAGAATAGTTGTTGGCATGGCTACATGTGGTATTTCAGCTGGTGCAAGGCCTGTTATGATGGCATTGGTAGAAGAAATAAATAAGAGAAAGTTAAGTGAAGTTACAGTAACTCAAACAGGTTGCATAGGAGTTTGCAGGCTTGAACCTATTGTAGAAGTATATAGAAAAGGCGAGGAAAAGGTTACTTATGTAAATATGAACCCAGAAAAGGCAAGAAGAGTTGTAGCTGAACATATAGTAAATGGAAAAGTAGTTACAGAATATACTATTGGAGCACAGGAAAATATTTAAGAAATACTGTAAACTAGTTATGATCACCTATTTGTTAAAAAAACAGCTTAATATGGATAATTTTACAAGACACTCAAGTTTTAAAATTGGGAGAAATATATATTTTAAATTGTTAAATTATTAACATCTATTATTTTAAAAGTATAGTGAAGGTTTTCAAATATACAAAGCAAGGGGGAAAACTAATGGAACTATATAGATCACATGTCTTGGTATGTGGAGGTACAGGCTGTACTTCTTCTAAATCAGCTCAAATAGAAAAAAGGTTCAATGAATTATTAAAAGAAAAGGGATTGGACAATGAAATAAAAGTTGTTAAGACAGGATGTTTTGGACTATGTGAAGCTGGACCTATTGTAATAGTATATCCTGAAGGTGCTTTTTATAGTCATGTTAAGGTTGAAGATGTTGAAGAAATAGTGGAAGAACATCTATATAAAGGAAGAATAGTTAAAAGATTACTATACAAGGGTGCTGTAGATGAAAATACAATCAAATCCATTAACCAGGTAGACTTTTATAGCAAGCAAAGAAGAATAGCGTTGAGCCACTGCGGACTTATAAATCCTGAAGACATTACAGAGTACATTGCATTTGGAGGCTATGAGGCATTAGGGAAAGTCCTTACAGAAATGACACCTCAACAAGTCATAGACGTAATTAAGGATTCTGGATTACGTGGAAGAGGAGGCGGTGGATTCCCTACAGGTCTAAAATGGGAATTTACTGCAAAAGCTACTGGGGATAAGAAATATGTTTTATGTAATGCAGATGAAGGCGACCCTGGAGCATTTATGGATAGAAGTATATTAGAAGGAGATCCTCATGCAGTTATTGAAGCAATGGAGATTGCAGGATATGCTGTTGGTGCTGATCAAGGATATATATACATTAGAGCAGAATATCCAATAGCGGTTAAAAGACTTGAAATTGCAATAAAGCAAGCTAGAGAATATGGATTATTAGGTAAAGATATATTTGGAACAGGCTTTAATTTTGATATTGAACTAAGACTAGGTGCTGGAGCGTTTGTTTGTGGTGAGGAAACTGCACTAATAGCTTCTATTGAAGGACAGAGAGGAATGCCTAGAAATAAGCCACCATTCCCAGCTAATAAAGGATTATGGCAAAAGCCTACATTAATTAACAATGTTGAGACTTATGCAAATGTTCCAAAAATAATTTTAAATGGAGCAGAATGGTTCAGACAAGTAGGAACTGAAAAGTCACCAGGAACTAAGGTTTTTGCTTTAGGTGGAAAAATTAACAATACTGGATTAGTAGAAATACCTATGGGAACAACTTTAAGAGAAGTTATTTTTGATATAGGTGGTGGAATACCAAACGGAAAGAAATTTAAGGCAGTGCAAACAGGAGGACCTTCTGGTGGATGTCTTACTGCAGATCATTTAGATACACCTATAGAATACGAAACACTTACTGCACTAGGTTCAATGATGGGTTCTGGCGGAATGATAGTAATGGATGAAGACACTTGTATGGTAGATATAGCAAGGTTCTTCCTAGACTTTACTGTAGATGAGTCATGTGGAAAGTGTACACCATGTAGAGAAGGTACAAAGAGAATGCTAGAGATATTAGAGAAGATAACTAGTGGGAACGGTGAACCAGAGGATATAGATAGACTTGAAAGCTTAGCAGAAACTATAAAAGCATCAGCTCTTTGCGGTCTAGGTCAAACTGCTCCAAACCCTGTTTTATCAACTCTAAGGTATTTTAGACATGAATATGAAGCTCACGTAATAGACAAAAAATGCCCTGCAGGTGCATGTCGTTCACTATTACAATACTTTATTACTGAGAAATGTATAGGCTGTACAAAATGTGCTAGAAATTGTCCTGCATCATGTATTTCTGGAAAAGTCAAAGAACGCCACGTAATAGATACAACAAAATGTATTAAATGTGGAGCTTGCGAGGCAGCATGCCCAGTAAAGGCAATAGTAAGAAAATAAGAATAAGAATAGGAGGCGATTTATGAAATCCGTCACGTTGACCATAAATGACCAAAAAGTCACAGTGCCTGATAATTTTACTATTTTACAAGCAGCTGAAATACTTGGTATTGAAATTCCTGCCCTTTGTTATGATAAGGATTTAGAAATAGTATCATCTTGTAGATTATGTATAGTCGAAATCAAAGGGAATCCAAAGCTTCAAACATCATGTTCTACTCTTGTATCTGAAGGAATGGTAGTATACACAGAAAGCGAAAAAGTAGTGAAGATGAGAAAAACTATTCTTCAGCTTTTGCTGGATAATCATCCAAATGATTGTTTAACTTGTGTGAAGGCTGGTGAATGCTTACTTCAAAAATATGCATATAGATATGATGTTAAATTTAGAGAGCATAATGGTGAACGAAGAAAAGAATACTTAGATACATCAAGTCCATATATTTTGAGAGATGGCAGTAAATGCATATTATGCGGCAAATGCATAAGGACTTGTTCTCAGATATCAGATAGGCAAGTCCTATCATTTGCTGAAAGAGGTTTTCAAACTAGAGTTGTAGCTGATGCTGGCTTCAGTCTAGAGGAATCAAGATGTGTTTCATGTAATAGGTGTGTATCTGTATGTCCTACAGGAGCTCTTATTGATAGAAGAGCTGCAGATAAAGGAAGGGTATGGGAATTTGAAATAGAAGAAGTGAAATGTAATAGCTGTGATTATGGCTGTGACTTTGAAGTCATGAAAAAGAATGGAAAAAAAGTAGCGGTAAAAGCTAAGAAACCTGGGGAAGGTAGGCCTTTATGCTTAAAAGGTAGGTTGGTAACTGAACTGTTACATGTTGATAGTCCGCAACAGCCTTTTACAAAGAAAGATGGAAAATTTATCGAAGATAGCTGGAGCAGCGTATTAAACTTAACTGGTATTTTGGAAAAAGTTGCTGTAGTTGAAGGCAAAGATGGTAAGGGGGAATAAAAAGTGATTACTATTACCATAAATAAGAAGCAATATGAGGTTTCAGAAGGTAAGACGATACTTGAGGTATGTAGAGAAGTTGGAATAGCAATACCTACTTTATGTTATGATGATAGATTAGAACCCCATGCGGCATGTAGACTTTGTGTAGTGGAAATAGAAGGAAGAAGAAATCTTATGACTGCTTGTTCTACAAAAGTAGAACAAGGCATGGTCATAGAAACCCATAGTGAAAAAGTGATCAGAGCCAGAAGAGATATTTTGGATCTAATGATATCAAACCATCCATTGGACTGTCTAACATGTAAAAAGTCTGGGAACTGTAGTTTGCAAAACTATTGCTATGAATATGGTATAACAGATGGAAGCTTTAAAGGAGCAAAGAAAAATTATCCAATTGATGATTCGAATCATTTTTATATCAGTGACCAGAATAAATGTATACTTTGTGGCAAATGTGTAAGGGTATGCTCAGAGCTTCAAGGAACAAATGCTATAGGGTTAAGTGATAGGGGTTTTATCACAAAGGTAACTACTCCATTCGATGAAGGCCTAGGGAAATCTAAATGTGTTTCATGTGGAAATTGTGTATCTGCATGTCCTGTAGGAGCATTGGAGCCAAAGTCAAAGGAAGCATTCAGACTTTGGGAAACAAAAAAAATTAGAACCACATGTTCATATTGTGGTGTAGGCTGTCAAATGGATTTATTGGTAAAAGGTGAAAAGGTAGTAGGAGTAGAACCAGCCAAAGGTCCATCTAATAATGGTCTATTGTGTGTTAAGGGTAAATTTGGATATTCATTTATTAATCATCCTGATAGACTAAAAAAACCACTTATAAAGAAAAATGGAAAGTTTGAAGAAGCTACTTGGGAAGAAGCCTTTGAGGTTATTGTCGATAAGATTAAAGAGACAAAGAAAAACTATGGTCCTGATTCATTAGCAGGTCTTGCATCTGCAAGATGTACAAATGAAGAAAATTATTTGTTTCAGAAGCTATTTAGAGCAGTGGTAGGTACTAATAATATAGATCACTGTGCACGCCTCTGACACTCTTCAACAGTTGCAGGGCTTGCAACTACATTAGGAAGCGGAGCTATGACAAATAGCATTGAAGAAATATTAAATACTGATGCTATGTTTGTAATAGGATCTAATACTACTGAGAATCACCCAGTAATAGGAACTATGATTAAGAGAGCTAAAAGAAAAGGTGCAAAATTAATTGTAGCGGATCCAAGAAGAATAGAATTAGCTGACTATGCAGATGTATATCTCCAAATTAAGCCAGGTACAAACATTGCATTGCTAAATGCTATGATGAATGTAATCATAGAAAGAGGTTTGCAGGATAAGGCTTATATAGAGGAAAGAACAGAAAATTATGAAGAGCTAGTTAAAGCTGTAAAAGATTATACACCAGAAGTAGCTGCAGAAATATGCGGAGTCAAAGCAGAAGATATTGTTAAAGCTGCAGTTATATATGCAGAAGCAGAAAAGGCAGGTATATATTATGCAATGGGTATTACACAGCATACTACCGGAACTCATTCAGTAATGGCTATATCAAACCTTGCACTTCTTTGTGGAAATATAGGAAAAGAATCAGCAGGAGTAAATCCACTTAGAGGACAAAATAATGTTCAAGGTGCTTGTGATATGGGTGGATTACCAACTGATTTGCCAGGATATCAAAAGGTATTTAAACCAGAGGTAATAGAAAAATTCGAAAAGGCTTGGAATGTTAAGCTTTCAGATAAAGTTGGTTTGACTATACCTGAAATACTAGATGGAGCAGAGCACGGAAGCATCAAATTCTTATATATAATGGGAGAAAATCCTATGGTTTCTGATCCAGATATAAACCATGTGAAGAAAGCTTTAAGCAAACTTGACTTCTTAGTAGTACAGGATATATTCTTAACTGAAACTGCTGAACTTGCTGACGTAGTACTTCCTGCAGCGTCTTTTGCAGAAAAGGATGGAACCTTTACTAATACTGAGAGAAGAGTTCAAAGAGTCAGAAAAGCAATAAATCCAGTTGGCAATTCTAAACCAGATTGGCAAATAATTATGGAGATTATGAACAGATTAGGATATAATAAAAAATATGCTCATCCTTCAGAAATAATGGACGAAATAGCAAGCGTTACTCCATCATATGCAGGTATTAGCTATGATAGAATAGAGGAAGTTGGCATTCAGTGGCCATGCCCAGATAAAGAGCATCCTGGTACTAAATATCTTCATAAGGCTTCTATAGCAAGAGGCAAGGGATTGTTTATGCCATTAGAATATACAGTAAGTGCGGAGGTTCCTGATTCGGAATATCCATTTACATTTACAACAGGAAGAATACTATATCACTATCATACAAGAACTATGACAGGTAAGGTAGAAGGGTTAAATAGGATAGCTCCTGAATCTTATGTTGAAATAAATGAAGTAACAGCTCATAAGCTTGGAATATCTGATGGTGAAAAGGTTAGATTATCTTCAAGGCGTGGAGAGATAATTACAACTGCAAAGGTAACTGATATAATAGAGGAAAATGTACTATTTATGCCATTTCATTTTGCAGAAGGAGCAGCTAATTATTTAACTAATACTAGACTAGATTCAATATCTAAAATACCAGAGCTTAAGGTAGCTGCTGTTAAGATTGAAAAAGTAGGATAAGAAACTGATAATGATATTTATGAAGAAGTATGAAGAAGTCAAATAATGAGATGTGTTGTGCAAATGAAACTTGATTGAAGGGTTATGTAGGCTTCGATAGAAATTAGCAGAAAATATTAATGATGCAATAGCTAAAGTTTTATTAAAAAATCAGCTGAGTGGGAAGATGGTCATGATGGATTATTTAAATCAGAATATGACTAGTATAGGAGTCTTCCTTGAGGAGGTCAATAATGTTTAGAGTAGGAATAATTACAGCTAGTGATAAAGGTTCTAAAGGAGAAAGAGAAGATTTAAGCGGAAAAGTAATAGATGAAATTCTAAAGGAAAAAGGATATACTGTCGAGAGATATATAATTCTTCCAGACGATATAGATGAGTTGTCAAAAGAAATGATATATATGTCTGATGAATTGAAACTAGACTTAATATTAACTACTGGAGGAACAGGATTCAGTAAAAGAGATGTGACTCCAGAAGCTACTATGAGAGTTTGTGATAGAATGGTACCTGGTATTTCAGAAGCTATCAGATACTATAGTTTAAGTATTACACCAAGAGCTATGCTATCAAGAGCAGTATCAGGAATAAGAAAGGATACATTAATAATTAATTTACCTGGAAGCCCGAAGGCTGTAAGGGAAGCATTAGAATATATAATTGATAGTGTACACCATGGGCTTGAAATACTAACAGGTAGAACTAGTGAATGCGCTAGATAGGTGATGTTTATGAAAAAATTTGGCACTGCTGTTATATTAGCTGGTGGGAAAAGCCTCAGAATGGGCTTTGATAAGCAGCTATTGATAATTAATAAAAGAAAACTTATAGATAGTCTCGTAATGAAGCTTAAAAAAGAGTTTGAAGAGATTATTATAGTAACTAATAAACCTGAGTATTATAAAGGGTTAGGAAACAAGATAATTAGTGATATAATAGTAGGAAAAGGACCATTAAGCGGTATACATGCAGGATTAACTATGGCTTCAAGTGAACTTTCATACTTTATAGCATGCGACATGCCTAATATAAATCTGGACTATATAAGATATATGAAAGATAATATCAAGGATATAGATACTACTGCTTGTATTACTAGATTTGGCGATTGGATAGAGCCTTTTAATGCTTTTTATTCAAAAAAACTTAAGATTGAAATAGAAAAACACCTATTTAGTGGCAATAGATCTATTAATTCGCTTCTTGAGAAGATGGATGTACACTATATAAGTGAAGAAGAGGCAAGAAGGTTTAGTCCTGATTGGGATATGTTCCTTAACCTAAATACTAAAGATGATTTAAATGAATATTTAAATAAGATTGCTAATGAGTAATGAGGTAGGTGCTATGGAGGATACTAAAAAAATAGACATAGTGAGGATAAAGGGAGATAGTATTTTAGAAGAGGAAGACATACTAGTTTCAGAATATCCTTTTACTATATTCATTAATGATGAGGAGTTTATTACACTACTATGTAGTCCAAAGTCTCTTGAGTATTTAACAGTAGGTTTTCTTCATTCAGAGGGATTTATAAGTTCTACCTCAGACATTATTAGTTTAAGAATAGATGAAGAAAAAGGTCTTGCTTATGTTGAATTGAAAAATAAAAGCTCGTTGATAGAAAAGCTATATGGTAAAAGAACTATTACATCAGGCTGTGGTAAAGGGTCATTATTCTATAATGTATTAGATTCTTTTAAATCTAAAAAGATAACAAATAAACTATCTATAACGTTAGATGAAATAAAAGCTCTTGTGAAAACCTTTAATAAAAATTCAGAGCTTTTCCTAAGTACTGGAGGGGTTCACAGTTGCGCACTGTGCAATAGGAATGATATAATAATATTTGAAGAAGACATAGGAAGACATAATGCATTAGATAAGGTCTTAGGAAAGGCATTTGTTGAGGGTATCCCTCTAAAAGATAAGATACTTTTAGTTAGTGGGAGAATATCATCCGAAATGCTTATAAAAACTGCTAAAAGAGAAATCCCTGTACTAGTATCTAGAGCTGCCCCGACAAGTCTTGCTGTGGAGCTAGCAAGGGAATTAAATATAACCCTTATAGGCTTTGCTAGGGGAGAAAAAATGAATATTTACTCAAATTTTCCGAGCTTATACTTCTAAAGTCATTATGACCATGAATATAAGCCAATGGGTATAAGGAGAAATCCTTGTGCCTCCCGTGTTTGGAAAGGAAAGTTTTAATCTACTGACAAGTTTTTACTTAGTATTGCCAGTAGTTTAAAGCAGTCCTTTTGGACTGCTTTTTTTATAACGAATAGGAAAGTTCTATTTTGATAATCTTGCTTTAAGGACTTTCTGTAATGAGTTATAAAAAAGCTTCCTTGGTTTTAATGTTTACATAGGAGATTTTTTTAACGAATGTAAGTTTTACTTTTAAGTTCTCCTTAAAGGATCTGACATAATGAGTTTTAGGTAGATTGTTGAAGTCTTTGATTTCTTTTAAGTTGTTTATGTGATAGCTCAAAGAAAGGCTTCCTTATCTAAATGATTCAATAGAAGCTTTTCTTAACGAATATAAACTCTATTTTAAAGCGTTAAAGATTTAACTTTCATTGTTTTAAATCATTGTCAACTTTTTATACTAAATTAAAGGAGATTTAGCTGATAGGTTTAAATTTTTGGGGCAGCAAATTTGTCCACGTCATTAGTGAACAAATTTGTATTTATAAACTTTGAATTTGCTAAAAAAGAAAAAATGAGGGAGGAGTATACATGAAAAAGTTTTTATTGATTTCTTTAAGTGTTTTACTTGTATTTACTTTATTAGTTGGATGTTCTAATAACTCTTCAGATCAATCAATAAATCCTTCAGATCAACCTGCAGAAAATAGTGGAGATGCAAAAATTGGGGGAAGCATCATACTAGCAACAACAACAAGTACTCAAGATAGCGGGCTTTTAGATTTTTTACTTCCAAAGTTTACCGAAAAAACTGGAATAGAAGTAAAGGTTATTGCAGTAGGTACTGGCAAGGCTCTTCAAATGGGTAAAGATGGTGAAGCAGATATATTATTAGTACATGCTAAAGCGTCAGAAGAAGGATTTGTTAAAGAAGGTCATGGAACAGAAAGACATGATGTAATGTACAATGATTTTATCTTAGTTGGACCAAAGGATGACCCATTAAAGTTAAAAGAAAATTCATCAAATGATATCCTTACAGGATTAAAAACAATTGCTGAAAATCAGGCTGTCTTTGTTTCTAGAGGAGATGACTCAGGTACACATAAGAAAGAATTAGAAATATGGAAGGCAGCTAATATCGAACCACAAGGAGATTGGTACATATCAGCAGGCAGCGGTATGGCTGATGTATTGAAAATAGCTTCAGAAAAACAAGGATATACACTTACTGACAGAGCAACTTATTTAAGTCTAAAAGATACATTAGACCTTGATTTAATAATTGAAAAAGATGAAAACTTATTTAATCAATATGGTATAATTCCAGTAAACCCAGAAAAAAGCGATAAAATAAATGCTGAAGGAGCAAAAGCATTTATGGATTGGCTATTATCAAAAGAAGGACAAGAACTGATATCACAGTATGGTGTTGAGGAATATGGGCAATCACTTTTTGTTCCTAATGCCAAATAGGAAAGAATCAGTTAGATTTTGAATTGTTTAATTAAATAGTACAAGCCTTTAAATTGCAGTGATATACTGACTGCTGCATTGCGTAGAGAGATATTGCGGTAATTGATTTGTGAACAAGAAATGTAGTATAATAATTATGATAGCTGCATGCTTGGCCTCAATGGCAGCCTGCGGCTATTTTCTTATCTCTTATAGGTCTTTGAATCACTATCTATAACAAGGTAGCTAGAAGTTTAGATAAGAGGTGAAAAAAATGGATTATATTTGGAGTGGCATTAAAGAAGCGGGAAGATTATTGTTGAGTTTTGATAAGGAAGTATATAAAATAATAATATTATCTTTATTTGTATCTACTACATCTACTATTCTATCTTCTATAGTGTCTGTTCCTATGGGAATATATTTTGGTATGAAGGAGTTTAGAGGAAAACGCTTATTTTCAAGGCTAGTTTATACATTAATGAGTGTTCCATCAGTAATAGTAGGATTAATAGTTGCCATTTTGTTATCAAGAAGAGGACCATTTGGCTTTTTAAATATTCTATATACTCCTACAGCTATGATAATTGCTCAAACTATACTAGTAACTCCTTTAATTTTTGGACTTTCGTATAGTCTTTCTAAAAACCGAGGAAAGATAATTGAAAATGCAGGGAAAACTCTAGGAGCAGGAAAATTTGATATAATTATACTTATAATAAGAGAACTTAAAGTAGATATTTTAGTCAATATTGTCACAGCTTTTTCAAGAGCAATATCAGAAGTTGGAGCAGTTATGATAGTTGGAGGGAACATAAAAGGTCATACAAGAGTCATCACAACAACTATATCCATGATGAATTCTATGGGGGATTATCCTATGGCAATAGCTTTAGGAATAGTGCTTTTAATAATTTCTTTCGGAGTAAATAGCATTATTTATTCCTACCAAGGAGAGGATTAAAATGAAAGTATCTTTAAATAATATAAAAAAATATTATGATGAAAAATTAGTATTGGATATAGAAGAACTAGAAATAGAAAAAGGAAAGATAACAGGAATAATTGGCCCTAACGGTTCTGGTAAGAGTACGCTACTTAATATTATTGCTGGATTAGATAGGAAATATTCTGGCACAGTTACATATGACCGACAAGTCATAAACAAAGATATTTATAGTAAAATGACATTAGTCTCTCAAAAACCTTATCTGTTTAGAAGAAAAGTATATGATAATATTGCATATCCTTTAAAGATTAGGAATATGGACAAAACAGAAATTAAAAAGAGAATCAGTGAAGTTATAAGTAGATTGGAAATAGAAGAACTTAAGGATAAAAAAGCTCATCTGCTTTCTGGTGGAGAGTCCCAAAAGGTGTCATTAGCTAGGGCATTAGTTTTTAAACCAGAGTTACTTTTACTAGATGAACCTACTTCAAACATAGATCCTGAATCAATAAAAGTTTTAGAAAGAGAAGTAGTTAAATTTAATAAGGAAACAGGTGCAACTATAATAATTGTCACTCATAACCTAGAACAATCAGATAGGATATGTGATAATATAGTTTATCTTGAAAGGGGAAGGGTGATTTCATAGAATGGATTTTTTTAATGTAGTTTCTGTTGAAGAAGGCAGAAGGATGATGCTGGAAGTTTTTAAGGACTATAGATTTGATTTGGAAGAAATTAGTATATTTGAAGGAACGGATAGGGTACTTGCTGAAGACATAATAGCAAAAGAAAATGTACCTGGGTTTAATCGTTCAACAGTAGACGGGTATGCAGTTAAAAGTTCTGATACACATGGAGCTAGTGAATCAATACCTAGCTTTTTAACTTTATTAGGGGAAGTCAGAATGGGTGAAAAAGCTGATATTAAAATATCTAACGGTGAAGCTGTTTATGTTCCAACAGGTGGAATGATTCCTGAGGGGGCCGATGCAGTAATAATGATAGAATACGCAGAAAAGCTTGATGATTCTACCTTAATGGTTTATAGACCTGTTTCAGTTGGAGAGAATGTTACTTTGAAAGGTGATGATATAAAGAGCGACGAGAAGGCAATAGTAAGAGGAAAAAAGCTTTCACCGCAAGACATAGGGGTCCTAGCTGCTCTTGGAGTATCTAAATTAAAAGTGTTTAAAAAGCCTCGTTTTTTTATAATATCAACTGGAGACGAAATAATAGACATAGATGAAGAAATGACTATTGGAAAAGTGAGAGATATAAATAGTTATACTCTTTATTCACTAATAACTAAGCAAGGTGGGCAGGTAACTGGTAGAGCCATTGTAAAAGATAACTTTGAGCTACTTAGAGATTGTGTAGAAAAAGCGCTAGATATTTCTGATATAGTAATTATTTCAGGAGGCAGTTCTGTTGGAACTAGAGATTATACTAGTAAAGTTATAAACTCATTCAACGGCAAAGGTGTTTTTATTCATGGAGTTTCTATAAAGCCTGGAAAACCTACAATTATTGGAGAAGGAAAGGGTAAAGCAATATTTGGTTTGCCAGGACATCCTGTTTCATCAATGATAATATTCAAGGTATTTGTAGAGTATTTTATTAAAAAAAAGTTAGGTATGAATGAAAGCATTAAAAAGACAACAGCTATAATAGACTTTAATTTCCCTTCATCGCCAGGAAAAGAGACATATCAAATGGTTAATATAGTAGAAAGAGAAGGAAAAACATATGCAGTACCTGCTTTTGGAAAGTCAGGAATGATTACATTGCTTTCTAAATCAGATGGATATATTGTTTTAAAACCACATGAAGAAGGGATATCAAAAGGAGAGATAAGAGAAGTGTATTTTCTATAGTTTTAGGAATAAAAAACAATAGATATATTTACTATCTGGTTAAGTCAATCAGATATAAATTATTCTAAGTTTACGACTATGAAAAGAACTTAATTTCCAGATTCTTCACACAGCGGTAATGGAATATTGTAATTCTTTATATTAGTATATATTTTAATAAAACTAAATAGACTTTTTAAATATTAAGAGTTATTGTTTAAAATCGAAAGCTTGATTAATGATTTTTAAGTTAAAGTAAAAAGGAGGGATACTAGTGAAAAAGGAAGACAGGAATGTATACATAGGAAATACAGATGTTGATGAAGCCAGAAGGATATATTATGAAAAATTACCTAATAAGTTTGAGTATGAAGAAGTTCAGGTTCTAGAAGCCTTAGGCAGAGTAACCTATGAAGCAGTATATGCTGTAACGTCGTCTCCACATTATAATGCAGCAGCAATGGATGGAATTCTAGTGAGATCTAAAGATACAGAAGGAGCTAGTGATGTAAACCCTAAGATATTAGAGCTGAATAAAGATTTTATTTATATAAATACAGGCAATCTAGTGACAGAACCCTATGATGCGGTTATTATGATAGAGGATGTAATAGAATTAGGCGACGGTAAGGTGAAAATTCTTAAGGCAGCTCATCCTTGGCAGCATATAAGACCTATAGGTGAAGACATAGTAGCTACGGAAATGATAATTCCATCAAGACATAAAATAAGGCCTATAGATATAGGAGCACTTATATCAGGTGGAATTCAAACATTAAAAGTATATAAAAGACCTAAAGTAGGTGTTATACCAACAGGCACTGAAATAATAGATGATATTAATAGTTTGACCATTGGCAAAATACTTGATTCTAATTCAAGAGTTTTTGAGGGATTAATTAAAGAACTCGGTGGAATTCCTAATAGATATTCACCTATGGAGGATGAGTATGAACTGCTTAAAGAAGCAATTCTTAAAGGAGTAGAGGAAAACGATATTTTGTTAATTAATGCAGGTTCGTCAGCAGGTACAAAAGATTATACAGTAAGAATAATAAAGGAAATTGGGGAAGTAATAGTTCATGGAATTGCCCTTAAGCCGGGTAAACCTACAATTCTTGGAATGGTTAAAGGCAAACCCGTTATAGGAATTCCAGGATATCCAGTGTCAGCTTATCTAGTATTTGATACATTTGTTAAGCCTTTAATATTAAAGTATATAGGGCTTGAAGAAGAAAAAGAGGAAATCGTTAAAGCTACGGTTACAAAAAGAATTGTTTCATCATTAAAAAATAGAGAATTAATTAGGGTGAATTTAGGGTATGTAAATAATAAACTAGTAGCTACTCCACTACCAGGGGGAGCAGGTGTTACCATGAGTTTAGTTAAGGCTGATGGTATCGCTGTTATTCCTCGTAATCTTGAAGGAATAGAAGCTGGAGATGAAGTTGATGTTAAACTATTAAAGCCTTTAAGTAGTATTAAAGAAACCTTAGTTTCCATAGGAAGTCATGACTTGATCATGGATATAATTGCGGATATGATTAAGCTTGTTTCTGGACATGTAGGAAGTATGGGTGGAATACTGTCAATGAAAAGAGGAGAATGTCACATAGCTCCTATTCATTTGCTTGATATGGATACTGGAGAATACAATATAAGCTATGTAAAGAAGTATTTCCCGGGAAATAAAATGGCTATAATAAAAGGTGTAAAAAGACTTCAAGGTTTTATTGTAGAAAAGGGAAATAAAATGGGAATAAAAGACTTTACAGATTTAACAAGAAAAGATATAGTTTATATAAATAGACAAAGAGGCGCAGGAACTAGAATATTACTAGATTATTATCTCAAGAAAAAAAACATAGACCCTTCTCAAATCAAAGGTTATGACAGAGAAATGACTACACATATGGCAGTGGCTACAGCAGTAAAGACAGGTTCTGCTACAACAGGTCTAGGAATTTACTCTGCTGCAAAGGCATTAGATTTAGATTTCATAAGTGTGGGCTATGAAGAATATGACTTTTTAGTCACACAAGAACTTTTGAATGACTGTAGAGTAATGGAATTCATTTCAGTACTAAAGTCACATGAATTTAAAGAAAGAGTAATGTCTCTTGGAGGATATGAGCTTGAAAAGACAGGAGAGATAGTATTAATAAACTAGGAAAATAAATGAAAATAAATTGAGAAAATAAGCAAAGAAATTTTTAAGCCTGTTTAGTGATTATGTAATTAGTAATTAACTGTTGTTTAATTATGGTTTATCAGCAAAAGACTAAATAAAGTAGGTGATTGAATGAAGGATTCATATGGAAGGAATATTAATTATCTTCGTATATCTATAACTGATTTATGTAATTTGAGATGTCAATATTGCATGCCTGAAAAGGGTATATGTAAAGTTAAACATGGTGAAATACTGTCTCTTGAAGAAATTTATGAAATTGCAAAGGTGTTTGTATCATTAGGAGTTAATAAAATAAGATTAACTGGTGGGGAGCCTCTTATAAAGAAAGGAGTTTTGAGCCTTGTAGAAAAACTTGCGAAATTAGACGGGATAAAGGATTTAGCTATGACTACCAATGGAATCCTCTTGAAAAGATATGCAAAAGATTTAAAGGCAGCTGGTCTTAATCGAGTAAATGTAAGCTTAGATACGTTAGATGAGAAAAAATATTCTTATATTACAAGAGGTGGAAATTTAAAGGATGTTTTAGAGGGGATTGAGGCAGCTAAATCAGTAGGGCTTACTCCTATAAAAATAAATGTAGTGCTAATTGGCGGGTTTAATGTAGATGAAATAGAAGACTTTGTAGATCTTACAAGAACTGAGGAAATAGATGTTAGGTTTATAGAGCTTATGCCTATAGGAGAAGCATCACAATGGGCAGAGGAGAATTTCATATCTAATGAAATAGTATTAGATAAAGTAAAAATATTAGAGAAGATAGAGAATATAGACCCATCATCACCTGCTGTTTATTATAAAATTCCCGGAGCAAAAGGCAGGGTAGGAATTATCAATCCTATATCTTGTAAATTTTGCAACTATTGCAATAGAGTAAGACTTACATCTCAAGGAAAGCTGAAACTCTGTCTCCATTCTAATGATGAGATAGATTTAAAGGACAAGTTGAGATGTGGAGAAGATATAGAAAGGATTATTTTAGAAGCTATAAAGCAAAAGCCAGAATCACATCACTTGGAAGACAAAAAATATATAACAGATAATATGTATCAGATTGGGGGATAAAAATGGAATTTACTCATTTTAATGAAAGTGGACGAGCTCATATGGTAGAAGTCAGTGAAAAAGAAGATACAAAAAGAATAGCTGTAGCAACTGGAACTATTAAAATGAAAAAAGAAACTATTAATATGATAAAAGATGGGCTTATAAAAAAAGGTGATGTTCTTTCAGTAGCACAAATTGGTGGAATAATGGGAGCAAAAAAGACAAGTGACCTTATTCCCATGTGTCATAATATATTTTTAACTGGTGCAGATATAAGCTTTAATATTCTAGAAGATAGAATAGAAATTCTATCAGAAGTGAAGACTGTTGGCAAAACAGGAGTAGAGATGGAGGCATTGACAGCTGTTTCTCTTGCTGCATTAACTATATATGACATGTGCAAGGCTGTAGATAAGGATATGGTAATAGGGGATATAAAGCTCATAAGAAAATCTGGTGGAAAGTCAGGAGAATATATTAGAAAGGAAATTTAACTAACTTTATTAGCTAATTGAATTTATACGGATTCAGATAATAACTGTTTCTTTCAAGATTATAGATAATTTTAGACTTAAAATTGAATTTAGGGAGGTACTATGATGAACAAAATAGGTAAAGTACTTGCTATAAATATTAGTGAGAAAAAAGGAGTTGTAAAAAAGCCTATAGATGAAGGAGTGTTCATAGAAGACTTTGGACTAGAGGGGGATGCACATGCTGGTAAATGGCATAGACAAGTAAGTTTGCTAGGTATAGAAAGTTTTAATAAGATGAAGGAACTTGGAATAGAAGGGCTAGATTATGGTAGTTTTGCAGAAAATATAACTACTGAAGGAATTATCTTATATGAATTACCCGTAGGAACTAGATTAAAAATAGGGGAAACTATTCAAGAAGTAACTCAAATAGGAAAAGAGTGCCATACTGGATGCGCTATTGCTAAGCAGGTAGGGAAATGTGTGATGCCGAAGGAAGGAATATTTACAAGAGTTATAAAAGGCGGAATAGTTAGACGTGGAGATATAATTGAGGTGTTATAAGTTTATGAGCTTAGGTTCTGAACATAGCTATAGGATTGGGCAAGTAACAGGTATATATATGTGTAATCCCGACGAAATGACCGTAAGGTCATTACTTAAAGGCAACTTTGTAGAAAACCTTGGGTTAATAGGCGATAAACACTCATCTTCTGGTGATAGGCAGGTAACTATTTTTTCTGCTGAAGGAAGAAGTAGGATTAAGACTATAGAAAGAGATGGACTATGTGTTAAAAAATTTTATGAAAATATTACTATCAAAGATTTAGATGTCAGTAAGCTTACAGTAGGCCAAGAACTCATTATTGGTGAAGCTATCTTTCAAATTACAGGTATAGGAAAAAGGTGTTTTCCAGAATGTAATATTGTTAAAGTGCAGCAGGTATGTTCCTTAAAGAACGGAGTTTTATTTGCAAAAGTAATAACTAGTGGAACAGTCAGAGTTGGAGACGAAGTGTGCATTAGAGAATAAAGCACTTTACTGTAGAGGTGAAGGGTATGTATGCCATGACAGGAGATGCTAAAAAGGAGTATATAATATTATCTCATAAAAGAAGTGAAAAATATGGTATCAAAAGAGAACAAAGAACTAGCAATCGAATCATATGTAATGAGGAATTACAAGAAAGATTAATAAAAAATAAAGACCTTATAATTATTGCTGAGCCACTAATAAATCAGCTCTACAGTATTTTAAAAGGAGAGAGTTTTTTTGCCATACTTACAGATTCGGAAGGATGCATATTAAGTGTTATAGGTCATGAACAGATACTATCAGAAGCTTTCGATTTAAAGATGATTCCTGGTGCTTTTATGGACGAGGCTAACATAGGAACAAATGCTATGAGTTTAGCATTATATGAAAAAAGGCCAGTACAAGTTACTGGAGAAGAACATTATGTAACAGCCTACCACAGATGGACTTGTTCTGCTAGTCCAATTATGAACAATAGAGGCGAAATAATAGGCAGTCTTAACCTTACAGGATATACAGACTCTGTTCACCCACATACTCTTGGAATGGTAGTAGCAGCTACTAAAGCAATAGAAAAAATATTTGAAATAGAAGACTTTACTAAACAACTAATGGTATCCAAAAATTATATTGAAACTATTATAGATTCTATCCCCATGGGTATTATAACATCTGATTTAGATGGCAATATAAAAGGTATAAATAAACATGCTTTGAAAATGTTTGGATATAGCTATGATGAAATGAAAAAAATGATTATGACAGAGCTGTTTAAAGGGTGGAATACTGTAAAGAGTATAGTTCATTCTAAGAAACCCTTTACCGATGAAGAAGTTTTTATTAATGCAAAAACTAATAAACTTCAATTTAATCTAAGTGCTTATCCAGTATTAGATCATAATGAAGAAGTAGTAGATATTATCTATGTATTTAGTGAAATAAAGAAGTCTAGAAAGTTAGCTAATAAAATAATGGGCAGACAAGCTATATATACCTTTGATAAGATAATTGGCAATAATGAAAAATTATTAAGTGCAATAGAATTTGCTAAAAAAGTAGCTGATAGTAAATCTACTATACTGATAACAGGTGAAAGTGGTACTGGTAAAGAGGTGTTAGCTCAATCTATACATAATTATAGCAATAGACGAGATGAAGCCTTTGTGGCTATTAATTGCGGAGCTATACCTAGGAGTCTAATAGAGTCAGAGCTTTTTGGATATGAGGAAGGAGCTTTTACTGGTGCTAAAAGGAATGGGCATCCTGGAAAATTTGAAATTGCAGATGGAGGAACAATATTTCTAGATGAAATAGCAGAGATGCCTTTAGATATGCAGACAAGATTACTTAGAGTAATAGAAGAAGGGACAGTTTCTCGGATAGGAGGAACAAGTGAGATAATTGTAGATGTCAGGATAATTGCAGCTAGCAATAAAGATTTACAAAATGAAGTTTTAAAGGGCAATTTCAGAAAAGACCTATATTATAGATTAAATGTTTTACCTATAAAACTACCTCCTTTAAGAGAAAGAAAAGAAGATATTCCTCTTCTTATAGATTACTTTATGAAGAGATTGTCTAAGAAGTTAAACAAAAAACCAATTCCTATAACAGATGAGCAAATGAATGTTTTAAAAAATTATGATTGGTTTGGAAATGTAAGAGAGCTCGAGAATTTTGTAGAATTAATTATTAATGCAGAAAGTGTTTTTTTTCCTTTTGAGTCAATTGGACATAGTTTAAAAGAAGAAGAATCCTTGAAAAATGATAACAACAGAGAGAATTATGAAGATTATAGTAAAGAAGAAATGACACTTGCAGATGTTGAAATGAAACATATAATGAAAGTCTTGAAAATCTGCTCTGGTAACATTACATTAGCTGCAAATATGCTTGGTATAGGTAGAAATACACTGTATAGAAAGATAAAAAAATATAATATTGACTGTTCTAAACTAGAACACTGTTCCAATTAGGAACACATAAAATCTTTTATATTGTTTCAAACTGATACAGTAAACCGAGACATATAAAGACTTTGTGATAATTTAGAGAATCACAAGGTCTTTTTTTATTGGCATAATTTATGCAATTAAGGCTATATAGAGGGGTGTTAAGTGTTGATGAAGGTTGGCACTTAAACACATCTAATAAAAGGTGAGGAGGATGGATATGTACGGTTACATGGGAATGATTTTAAGGGTAAACTTAAGCGAAAGAAAGGTTAAAAAAGAAGAATTAGACTTAAATATAGCACAAAAGTATCTTGGTTCTAGAGGTCTAGGAGTAAAAATTCTAATGGATGAAGTTGACCCAAAGGTAGATCCTCTTAGCCCAGATAATAAGCTCATAATAGCTACAGGAGCTTTGACTGGAGCACCTGTTCCTACAAGTGGAAGATACATGGTAATTACTAAATCTCCGTTGACAGGTGGAATTGCAATAGCCAACTCTGGTGGAAAATGGGGAGCAAGCCTTAAGGCAACCGGTCATGATTTGATAATTTTTGAAGGGAAAGCAGATAAACCAGTCTACCTATGTATTGAAGATGATAAAGTTGAAATTAGAGATGCGGACCATGTATGGGGAAAGACTACAGAAGAAGCTACTAAGATTTTACAAGATGAGGTAAAGGATTCTAATGTGCTTTGTATAGGTCCTGCGGGAGAAAACCTATCACTTATTGCTGCTGTGATGAATGACGTGGACAGAGCAGCAGGTCGCGGCGGAGTTGGAGCAGTTATGGGTTCTAAAAACCTTAAAGCCGTTGTAGTAAAAGGAACTAAAAAGGTTAATCTCTATGATGAAGAAAGAGTGAAAGAAGTATCTTCTAATAAAATAAAGATATTAAGAGAAGATCCTGTAGCAGGTCAAGGATTACCTTCTTATGGTACTGCTGTATTAGTAAACATTATAAACGAAAACGGTGTATTTCCGGTAAAGAACTTCCAAGAGGCTTATACTGCAGATGCAGACTTAATAAGTGGAGAAACCTTAGCAGAGAAACATTTAGTGAGGAAAAATGCTTGCTTTAGATGTCCTATAGCTTGTGGAAGAGTTGTAAAGTTAGCCGATGGTAGTGTAGTAGGAGGACCAGAGTACGAAACTATTTGGGCTTTTGGTGCAGACTGTGGAGTATTTGACTTAAATGCAATAAATGAAGCAAATTTCTTATGTAATGAATATGGATTAGATACTATATCAACAGGTGCTACTATAGCTGCAGCTATGGAGTTGTATCAAAGAGGATATATTAAGGATGAAGACATAGAGGCAGATGGGCTAAGCTTAAAATGGGGAGATCCAAAGGCCATTACAGGCTGGGTTAAGAAAATGGGATTAAAAGAAGGATTTGGAGCAAAATTAGCACAAGGTTCCTATAGATTGGCAGAATCTTATGGAGTACCAGAGCTATCTATGACTGTAAAGAGACAAGAGCTTCCTGCATATGACCCTAGAGGAATTCAAGGACATGGTATAAATTATGCAGTAAACAATAGAGGCGGATGTCATATTAAAGGATATATGATTAATCCAGAGATTCTTGGATATCCTGAAAAGCTTGATAGATTAGCTTTAGAAGGAAAGCCAGCATATACTAAGGTATTCCATGATTTAACTGCTGTTATAGACTCTATAGGTTTATGTTTATTTACTACTTTTGGACTAGGCTTACATGACTATGTAGAAATGTATAATGCTGTTTGTGGAGATATTTATAATGATGAAACCTTACTTGAAGCAGGAGAAAGAATATGGAATTTAGAAAAGCTGTTTAATCTAAGGGCAGGTATATCTAGCTCTGAAGATAAGCTTCCGAAGAGATTAACTGAAGATCCTATACCAGAAGGACCATCTAAAGGACATGTCCATCATCTAAGTGAATTATTGCCTCAATATTATGTAGCTAGAGGCTGGGATGAAAATGGTATACCTACTGAAGAAACTCTTAAGAGACTTGGATTAGAAGACTACATCAAGTACTTAGGCCTTGCTGAAGCTTAAATTGGAATAAAAAAGATTTGCATTCTGCTACAAGAATGGCAGGTGAATATATGATTAAAGTTGAAGTAAGATTATTTGCAACCTTTAGGGAAGGAAGAGGAAAAAAACAAATCTTATACCTCGAAGAAGATACAGAAATCTCTGAAGTATTAAATAAACTAAATATAAAAACCGAAGAAATAGGTATACTTTTGCTTAACGGCTTGGATGGCTCTATTGATAGAAAATTAAAAGATGGGGATGTTATTGCATTATTTCCACCAGTTGGTGGAGGATAAAAAAAGTGGCTAAATTTAGCCACTTTTTTATTATTATAATTCGTAAATAACTCCAATTTAAACTTAATTAGTTTTTATTTCATTGCTGCTGTAGAAGCTTTTTTATCAGTATTAGCTTCAGTGGTAGTTTTACGTTGAGGTACTATATAGACAACATAATATAGTAAAGCTACAATTATAGCACCACCAATAATATTACCTATTGTAGCTGGTATTATATTATGAAGTATCATTTGTCCCCATGATATATCGTAGCCAGCAAACTTAGCAAGAGGTAAAAAGAACATATTTGCTATACTGTGTTCGAAACCAACCATTACAAATGTCATTACTGGGAACCATATAGCTATTGCCTTTGAAGCAATATCTTGTGCTCCAAAAGACATCCATACAGCAAGACAAACTAAAATATTACAGAGTATAGCTTTTACAATTATTTGAGGAACAGAAGCAGACATTTTTCCTGCTGCAATAGAAAAAGCAGTTTCAGTCATTGGGCTACCAGCTTTATATGCACCTACGTAGACTAAAGCTGCTGCTAATATAACTGCACCAATGAAATTACCTATATAAACAATTACCCAATTTCTTAGCATTTGTTTTAAAGTAATTTTCTTATCAGATAAGGCCATTGTCATAAGACAGTTACCAGTAAAAAGTTCAGCTCCAGCAACAAGTACCAAAAACAATCCTATAGGAAAGACTGCAGCACCTAGAAATTTAGCAAGTCCGGTATCGATTTTCGAAAATGTTTGCATAATAGTTATATCTGCTTGTCCTCCAAAAGAAATATAAAGTCCAGCGAATATTCCTAGAATAAGCATGTTAATTGTGGAGTTGTTTGCTTTCTTAATTCCTATGTTGATAGTAGATTCAGCGATTTCAGCTGGTGTTAGATATGCTTTTGACATAATAAACCTCCCTTATTTTGTGAATTATCAAACTTTAATATGTTAATAATATAACATATAAATATATTGCTTACAAGTATAATCCAAAAAAGTAAATAAACATAAATAATACTTAAGAACATGGAATTGATTGAGTTATATATCGAGATATATACAAGTGCAAAAATGCAGGTATTATGCTTTTTTATGTTAAAAAAGAAACTATTTATTACTTAACTTTAATATTTTTTTAACAAAATATTAATATCATCGTTATCAAAAAGTTGTTCATGATTAGTTGCTAGAAACTTCTGTACAGAAGCTGTTATTTTATGAAAATAGACGGCTTTTTTTATTTTAAAACGCACAAAGACAATAATAATGAAATTTTTTGATTTTGTAAAGTGGTTTGTTTTGGATAAAGAGAAGGGCGGGCTTGTTACTATGGTTGTTTAATTTTTTTATTTTTCAAGAAGGTGCTTGACTGCGAAACAAACAAGTTAAGCAAGAACGAATGAGAGATTAAGAAATAAAAAATCAAAAAAATTAAAGATTCAAAAAAGTACAACTTAGTTAATAAATTTAATTAATATATAGGTTACAATTAAAAAATAAAAAGTGAAAGTTGATACTTTAGAGTAAAATTGTGTTTCATATAAAATATATGTGATATCCAAGTGACCATAAAAATAGTAATGAAAGTAATTTTTTAAGGGAAAATTATTTATAGAAAATGCACATAGACTTTGTCCAATTTTTATGTTAGAATATGTATATATTGTAGTAATCTAATAAATAATAATAAAAACTATAGTACATAAGGAGGAATAAGATGCTAGTTGAAAAAACTGTTAAAGATTTTGTCGCTGCAGTAGCAAGTAAAGAACCTGCTCCAGGTGGTGGAAGCGTATCAGCTTTAGCAAGTAGTTTAGGAGCTGCTTTGACATCAATGGTTGGAAACTTAACTATTGGTAGAAAGGCATATCAAGCTTTAGAGGAAAGCCAAAGAGCTCAATTAGACGCAAATTTCGAAAAAGTTACTAAGCATATGGAAAGATTAAATGAATTAATAGATGAGGATACAACAGCTTTCAATGACTATATGGCAGCAATGAAATTACCAAAAGAAACAGAAGAAGAAAAGGCAACTAGAAAGGCTGCAATGGAAGAAGCATTAAAGAAAGCTATGGAGGTTCCACTAGATGCAGCTAGAGAATCACTAGAAGTATTAAAACTTCAAAAAGTATTTGCTGACTATGGTAATCCTAATGCAATTACTGACGTAGGAGTTGGAGCACTTCTTGCATGTGCTGGATTAGAAGGAGCATTATTTAATGTTTTAATTAATTTAGGTGGAATAAGCGATAAAGATTATGTAGAAAAAATTAGAAAACAATGTGATGAACTATTAAAAGAGGGTAAAGCACTTAAAGAAGAAACACTAAAAATAGTATACTCTAAGCTATAAGATATTGTAAGGAGGGCATAATCAACACCTCCTTACTTTTTATGACCTAACCCAATTTTTCGAGCTATAGCGTAGAAAAATTGATGGTAGGCCAAACGCAACGAGCAACAAATTTATGTGAGCGAAGCGAACAAATATATTTGTGTTGTGAGACTGCGTAAAAGGACCTAACCCAATTTTCTTAAATATTTTCTAAGAAACTAAGGAAGCTCAGAAGTCGAGCTTCTGAGTACTGCAATTACACCAAATCAAAGATTCGGGTAATTGCAGCATAGTTCAAACGCGGCGAGCACTAAATTTATGTATTATAATTGCTTAGCTGACTCAATTTTTAAAACTGCAGCGAAGGAAATTAGTGATAGTTTAAAAGATGAGCAATAAATTTATGTGAGTGAAGCGAGCAAATGAAATTATATTGAGTAGTCAAAAGCCATTTATTAAGGGGGCACAAAAATGGGTAGACAAAATGGTATAACCATAGAAGATGCTTTAAATATGGAATATATGAAAAACTGTAAGCTCATAGCAGGCTTTAAAGGAATTAGGAATACAATATCTAAGGTCAATGTAATGGCAGACCCTGATATTTTAAATTGGGTAGATGAAGGGGAACTATTGTTAACAACTGCTTATTCCTTCAAAAAGGATAACATAGAAGAACAAAAAAAGCTTATTAGAGAATGTGCTAAAAAGAAATTAGCAGGTATAGGAATAAAGATATATCCATATTTAGAGTCTCTTTCTGAAGAAGTAATAAGTTTAGCAGATGAGTTAAACTTTCCTATAATCGATTTATATTATGCTACACCACTTTCCGACATAATGACTCCCTTATTTAATGAAATATTTAATAGACAAGCTTATTTGTTGAAAAAAATTGAAAAGATTTATGAGCAATTTATGAATGCTATGTTAAGGGGAGCAAATACACAGCAAATTGTTAAGCTCATAAGTGACAATATAAAGAATCCAGTTTATGTAAGGTTTGAGTTTCCAGAAGAGGTCATCATGGATTTCGAATATGTTGATGATTCAATAAGTGAACCTTTGCTGGAAAATGCAAATAAATATTTTTCTTCCATGTCAGATAGATCAAAAGAAAAAAAATTAGAGGAAAGTAATGAACTAATTGGAGGAAAATATATAAAAAGGATTGTATTTCCAATAGTAGCTAAAGATAGTATATATGGCCATATAGTCACTTGGTCTATTAATACCCCTTTAGGGGGCTACGATTTATCTGTGCTTGAAATCGCTTCCACAACTATGGCTCTTGAAATATTAAAGGCACTTTCCGTTAAAGAAGTGGAAAATAGATATAAATCAGAGTTTTTAGAAGATTTAATATCCCTTGAGGAAAAGAGAGTAGAAAAGGCTATAGAAAGAGCCCCATTTTTTAACATCAATAAAAAGGACAAGTTTGTAAGTATAACGTTAGTAATAAAAAATAAAGATGAAGGCTCTGATAATACAGTTATAGGTTCAGAGCAATTACAGCAGTATATTACTAAAATTCACGATTTAATTGAAAGAAATATAATTAAGAGATTAGGCTTAAATGCTATAGTAGTAAGTAAAACTGAAAGAATTCAAATTTTATTATCTTTAAAGAAGGATGCAAATTTAGATCTTCTAATAGAAGATATAAATCAAGGATTTGGAGAAATTATAGATAAATTTAAAGATTTAGACTTTAGAGTAGGGATTGGACGACCTTACGAAGGCTTAGAGAACTTTAATAATAGCTACCTTGATTCTGTTAAAGCTATCAACACTGGAAAAATATTAAATGATAGTAAAATAATAAGTTTTGAAAACTTAGGAATATATAAAATACTATGTCAAGAGCATATAGAAGATGAATTAATTAAGTTTTACAATACTACGTTACGACCCTTGGTTGAATATGATGAAAAGAAATCAACAGAGCTAGTCAAAACTCTTAATGCATATTTTGAATACAATGGTAATTTGAAGAAAATGTCAGATGCATTATTTACCCACTATAATACAGTTTTATATAGAATACAGAGGATAAATGAAATAACTAAGATGAATTTAGAAAATCCTAATGATAGATTAAATCTAGAGATTGCACTTAAAATTATGCAATTATTAAAAAAATAAAGCGGCTTTGCCGCTTTATTTTATTCTTCTACTAATGCAACAGCTCTTATAGGAGAACCTGTACCTCCACGAATTCTCAATGGAAGCCCAAAATATAGAAAACGTTTGTTTACAACTTTATCTAAATTACATAGATTTTCTGTGTTAGTTATGTTGTATTCTCCACATACTAAATGTCCGGCAAAGGTTAAGTCATCAGGTGTTAGGTCTATAGCTGGTGCATCTACACCAATGTTTACTACTCCTTTTTCTGCAAGCCATTTAGCTGCTTCATAGCTTAAACCGGTATAGTAGTTTTCATAGTCTGGAGTTCCATAGCTTCTATCGTATAATCCAGTATACATAAGGAATATATCGCCTTTTTGTATTGTTTGACCAGATCTTGCCACTGCTTCCTCTAAGTCTTTTACTTCTATGTAGTTAGGATATCTTACATGGCTCACATCTACACAAATAGCGCTTCCCCAGAAATAGTCTAAAGGCATTTCAATGATATCTGCTCCTCCTGGCTTATACTCTATAACAGCGTCGCTATGAGTTCCACAGTGTTCGCTTATAAGTAGGTTTCTAGCATAGAATCCAAGTGTTGGACTACCAGTGGCTTTTTGATTTTGCTCGTGAGTTTGATTTGTCATTATAAATGTTTTCTGGTGAATTCCAAATAACGGCATTCCTTCATAAATATCTTGAGTCAAATCGATTAGTTTTAAACCCATTTTAGCACTCCTTTCATTTTTAATTAGAATTATTATATCTAAATTAATTACTACCCATTCAAATAAGTTTATATTCAACAAGTTATTTTATCTAAATAATGGGTAGAAAATATAGATAAAATACTTGTATCTTATATTAAAAATTAGAGCATAATATTTTGGAAGCTACTAATCTTAGCAAATATTATAACATAATAGAAATTAGACATTAAGATTAAATAAGCCATTGAGTATAATTATACTATTTAATAGTAAAAATTTGTTCATTAATTATTTACAAACATATTGATCTGATTTCCTGGAAAAAGAGGATGCAGACATGAAAAACTAGAAAAAGACAAAATTTTGCTTTACAAAGAATAAAGTAGTTAACTATAACTTAAAATAAAATATATAAATGCTCTACAAAATTGAGTGCTATTTTTTCAACAAAAAGACTAATGATTTATATAAAAATAACAAATGTAAATGACAACTTTTTATGGTATTATTAACTTGAAGCAATTAGATGCTGTATTTTAGTTAGAGTAAAGCCAACAATATATGCTTTTAAATATTTAAATACAAAGGAGGCTTATGTAAATGACTGCGGAAAAACAGTATATTTTAGCAGTGCCAAACTTTAGTGAAGGTAGAAGAAAAGACGTAATTGAGGCAGTTGTAGATCAAGTAAGAAATGTAGAGGGCGTAAAGCTTGTAAGCTATGAGCCAGAATACGACTTCAACAGAACAGTGGTTACAGTAATAGGAGAGCCAGCGCCACTTAAAGAAGCATTACTTAACATGGCTGCAAAAGCTATCGAGTTAATCAACATGGAAGAGCAAAAAGGTACACATCCAAGAATAGGCGCTCAAGACACAATTCCAATTTTCCCATTCAAAAATATTACAGTAGAAGAGTGTGTACAACTAGCAGAAGAAATAGGTAAAGAGTTACATGAAAGAACAGGCGTGCCAATTTACTTTGCAGCTGAAAATGCAAGAACAGAAGAAAGAAGAGCTTTAGCTTTTATTAGAAAAGGACAATATGAAGGATTAAAAGCATTATTAGAAGAAATAAAAGATGATGAGTCAAGAAGAGATGAATACGAAGCAAGAAAACCAGATATAAGCAAAGATGGATTACTTTCAAGCACTGCAGGAGCAACAATAGTAAGTGCAGAAGCAGAAGGACTAACTGCATACAATGTGTTCTTAGCTACAGAAAACCTAGAAATAGCTAAGAAAATAGCAAAGGCAGTAAGAGGACCAAGCGGTGGATTCTCAACAACAAGAGCAGTAGGAATTAAGTTCCCAGAAAGAGAAGGAGTAGTAGTATCAGTAAATATGTTTGACTGTACAAATACTCCAATATACAGAGTATTTGAATTAGTAAAACAAGAAGCTAAGAGATATGGAGTAGCAGTAACAGGTTCAGAAATAGTAGGACCAGTTAAATTAGAATATATTGTTAACTCATTAGAATATTACTTAGGATTAGAAGGATTTAGAAGAAGTCAAATATTAGAGACACATTTGATGGACATTTAATGGAATAGAAAAAACTACATGGTCGTACTAAGAAGAATAAAAATCTCTCTCAGATTCTTCTTTAGTCTTTGACTGTAGATCTATAAAATAGAGCTTTTGTACCTTGGAGCTTCTTAACCAAGGAAGACAAAAAGATATAAAACAAACAAATTTCTAAATCTGAGGAGGAGAGAGTTTAGTGAAAACAGATGTACAAATAGCACAAGAAGCTAAAATGAAACCTATAACAGAGATAGCAGCTCAACTTGGTATATTAGAAGATGAGCTAGAGCTTTATGGAAAATATAAAGCAAAAGTATCATTAGATGTATTTGAAAGACTAAAAGACAAACCAGATGGAAAGTTAATATTAGTAACAGCAATAAATCCAACACCAGCTGGGGAAGGAAAAACAACAACAAACATAGGATTAAGTATGGCTCTAAATAAGTTAGGTAAAAAGACTATAACAGCACTAAGAGAGCCATCATTAGGACCATCATTTGGAGTAAAAGGTGGAGCTGCAGGTGGCGGATATTCACAAGTAGTACCAATGGAAGATATAAACCTACATTTTACAGGAGACTTCCACGCTATTACATCAGCTCACAGCCTACTAGCAGCCTTACTAGATAATCATATACATCAAGGAAATGAACTAAACATCGATACAAGAAGAATAGTTTGGAAAAGAGTAGTAGACATGAATGACCGTGCTCTAAGAAACATAGTAATAGGGCTAGGTTCAAAAGCAGATGGAGTACCAAGACAAGATGGGTTTGATATAACAGTAGCTTCAGAAATAATGGCAATTCTTTGCTTAGCAACAAGCTTTGAAGATTTAAAAGAAAGACTAGGCAACATGGTAGTAGCATATAACATGGATGGAGAGCCTGTAAGAGCAAAAGACTTACATGCAACAGGTGCACTAGCACTAATATTAAAAGATGCTATAAAACCAAATCTAGTACAAACATTAGAAAATACACCAGCATTTATCCATGGGGGACCATTTGCTAATATAGCTCATGGATGCAACAGTGTGTTAGCAACTAAAATGGCTCTTAAATTAGGAGACTATGTTGTAACAGAGGCAGGATTTGGTGCTGACCTAGGTGCAGAAAAATTCTTTGATATAAAATGTAGATTTGCAGGATTAAAACCAGATGCAGCAGTAATCGTAGCAACAGTAAGAGCACTTAAGATGCATGGTGGAGTTGCAAAAGCAGATCTAGGTACAGAAAACCTAGAAGCACTACAAAAAGGATTAGAAAACCTAGAAAAACACATTGAAAACGTAGCAAAATTCGGAGTTCCAGCAGTAGTTGCTATAAATAAATTCCCAACAGATACAGAAGCAGAATTAAATCTAGTATTTGAAAGAGTAAAAGCTTCAGGAGCAGAGGTAGCAATATCAGACGTATGGGCAAAAGGTGGCGAAGGTGGAATTGAATTAGCTAAGAAAGTAATTGAAACAATTGAAACTAAGAAGTCTAACTTCAAGCCACTATATGATGTAGAACTTCCAATAAAAGAGAAAATTACAAAAATAGCAAAAGAAATATATGGAGCAGACGGAGTAACATTTACAAAACCTGCAGAAAATATGATCAAGACTCTAGAAAAACTAGGTCTAGATAAGATGCCAATTTGTATGGCTAAAACACAATACTCATTATCAGATGATGCATCATTATTAGGAAGGCCAAAAGGATTTACAATAACAGTAAGAGAAATAAGACTATCTGCAGGTGCAGGATTTATAGTAGCATTAACAGGAGAAGTAATGACAATGCCAGGACTACCAAAAGTACCAGCAGCAAACAATATGGATGTACTTCCAGATGGTACTATAGTTGGTTTATTCTAAATATATATGCGCCAATAAACTTTGAGGATTTCTCAAGGTTTATTGGGGTTAAATATGAAAACGCTAACATTTGTCAAGCTTAAAATAAGGAGGAGGAAATGGAAATGTATGATTTGATATTGAAAAATGCTAGAATCCCTCAAGGCGACGAAACAAGACTTACTAATATACTAGTAAAGGATGAAAAAATAGCTGGTTTTGTTGATTGCGTTGACGGAATAGAAGCTAAAAATGTAATAGATGCACAAGGACATCTAACTTTACCAGGATGTATTGATTCACATACTCACTTCATGTACCAAGGTTTCCCACATAGAGAAAACTTCCTTACTGGTACAGCAGCTGCTGCAGCAGGTGGAGTTACTACAGTAATAGATATGCCATGTTGTTCAGTTCCATCTGTTAGAAGCGTTGATCAGTTAAACTTAAAGAAGGATTTAATTGCTCCTCAAGCATTAGTTGACTATGCTTTATGGGGTGGAGTAACTGGAGAAGACGTAAGAGAAGGAAGATTACACAACGTTCAAGAACAAGCTGATGAAGGAGTTGTTGCTTTCAAAGTATACATGACTCCATCAGTTCCAACTTATCCAAGAGTTACAGACCCAGAAATGTTTGAATGCTTTAAAGCAGTTGCTAAAACTGGTCTTCCAATAGGAATCCACGCTGAAAACTTTGCAATGTGCGATTTCTATGTTAAAGAATTCCAAAAAGCAGGAAGAATGGATGGTCCAGCTTGGGCAGAAGCTAGAATGGAATTAGCTGAAAAGGTTGCAATTGAACTAGGTATTAGCTTTGCTGAAGCATCAGGAGCTAGACTACACATAGTTCATATGAGTACTGGAATAGGTGCTAAATTAGTAGGAGAAGCTAAGAAGAGAGGATTAAACGTAACTTCAGAAACTTGTCCTCACTATTTAACATTAAATGCACAAGAATCAATGACAATTCATGGTGCTAATGCTAAGATCGCTCCACCTCTTAGAACTAAAAAAGACAATGAAGAGTTATGGGAAGGACTTAGAAATGGTAGCGTAGACTTCATTGCTACAGACCATGCGCCATATGAATTAGAAAGTGAAAAGATGAAAGAAGGAATGACAATCTGGACTGCATTCCCAGGAATCCCAGGAGTAGAGACAATGGTTCCTGTTTTAGTAAGCGAAGGATATAATAAAGGAAGAATTTCACTAAGCAAGTTAGTAGATATTCTTTCAACTAATGCAGCTAAACACTATGGATTATATCCAAAGAAAGGTGCTCTACACATAGGATCAGATGCTGACTTCACAATAATCGATTTAGATAAGAGATGGGTAATTGATCCTAAGAAACAAGCTTCAATGTGCGGTTATACTCCACTTGAAGGAATGGAACTAAAAGGAAAAGTTGTTAAGACTATCGTTCGTGGAACATTAGTATACGAAGATGTTGATGACAGCACATTAGCTTCATTAACTGATGAAGAATTAAGAAAATTAGTTCATGAGTACCCAGAAGGAGTAGCTGAAAGATATAAAGAGCACTTTGATCTATATCCACAACTATACAGTGCAGAATATGAAAGAAGTTACAGAAAAGAACATCCAGAAGTAATTGATCAGCATATTAGAAGCATTAGAGGAATCAAAGTAAAACCTGGATTTGGAAAATTTGTTAAGAGACAAAGCATTCAAGTACTACCAAGAACAATAACATATTAATTTTCAACTTCATTGTTTTCAGCATATTGGGGCTTATGATAGTCCATAGGCCCCAATTGATGAAATATATATAAATAAATTATAAATTTTATGTAAAGGGAGAGATATAAATGGCAAGACATGCAATACTAGTTATAGACATGCTAAATGATTTCGCAAATGAAAAAGGAGCTTTGTACTGTGAAGGTACAGCTAAAATAACTCCAAATCTTCAAAGATTATTTAAATGGGTAAGAGAAAGAAATGCTCAAGGGAAAGATGATGTTCAATTAGTACACATCCAAGAAGCTCATAGAGAAAAAGATGCTGACTTCAGAGTAAGACCAGTTCACGCTGTAAAAGGAACTTGGGGTTCAGACTTTATACCAGAATTATATCCTGAAAAAGGTGAATATATAGTTCAAAAGAGAAGACACAGTGCTTTCTGGCATACAGATTTAGACTTATTCTTAAGAGAAGAAAATATAGACACAGTAGTGGTAACTGGAGTATGGACTAATGTATGTGTTAGATCTACAGCAGCTGATGCTTTAGCAAATGCTTATAAAGTAATTACTTTAAGTGATGGAGTTCATTCAAAAACTGAAGAACAACATCAACATGGATTAGTAGACTTAAGTATATTTACAAAAGTTATGACTATTGATGAATATATAGATGCATTTGAAAAAGGATTAGATCCATGGGTAGGAGCAGGAGACCCAGAAAATAAAGTTAAATAGTTAATGCTAAAATGACTGTCCTCTTAAGAGGGCAGTCTTAGCAAATTAGCTAATTTATTATAGGTTTTATTATTTGCACAAAAAGTCGCCAGCTAAATAGTATAGAGACGACTTTTTGTGCCTGAATAATAAAAACCTATTTTGACCCAGGTTTCCTTGTCAAAAGAGAAAGTGAGGAATTATCATATGAGAGTAATTGTTGGAATCTCTGGTGGAAGCGGGGCAATATACGGAGTAGCTCTTTTAAAGGTGCTTCAAGAGTTAAATATAGAAACACATTTAGTAGTCACTACAATGGGAGAATATGTAGTTGAACATGAGTGTGGAGTAACTCTTGAAGAACTGAAAAGCTTAGCAACTTATTATCATGACAATAAGAACTTTGCAGCACCAATAGCAAGTGGTTCTTTTAAAACGGATGCGATGGTGATTATCCCTTCTTCTATGAGGACTGTAGCTTCTATTGCTCATGGTATGTCAGATAACTTGTTAACGAGAGCTGCAGATGTTATGATAAAAGAGAAAAGGAAACTAGTTATAGTTCCTAGAGAAACCCCACTTAGCACTATACACTTAGAAAATATGCTGAAGTTAGCACAGGCAGGAGTAATAGTATTACCTCCAACACCTGGATTTTATAATCATCCTGAAAGTATAGGAGATATTGTGGCTACAATAGTTGGGAGAGTGTTAGACCAACTTGGCATTGAACATAATATCTCAAAAAGATGGGGAGAATAAGATTTGAAAGGAGGGAGAGTATGGAGACACAAATGCTAAGAGCTACTCTAAGGCAATTAGAGGAGCTAGGCCAATTAAAGGTTTGCGATGTACCCGTAGACCCTAAATATGAACTAGGGGCTGTGTTAAGATATTTTGAAAATGAACAGCCGATACTTTTTAATAAAGTTAAAGGATATAATATGCCAGTAGTAGGTGGCCTTTATGGAAATAGAGATCTCTACTATAAAATGACCAATACTACACCTGAGGAAAGAATATTTAAATACATGAATGCTATAGCAAATCCTCAACCTGCAAAGCTTGTAGATTACGGCCCAGTAAAGGAGAACATAATCACAAGGAATATAGATATTCAAAAAATGTTCCCGGTACCTACATCACATGAAAAGGATGCATCAAGCTTCATAACTGCAGGTATGTTTGTAGTAAGAGATCCAGAAACTGGACATTCACATATGGCAGTTAGAAGATTCCAGGTTCATAAAGGAAATATTATTAATGCACTTATATCTGCTCATTCTCCAGCACTAAGAGAACAATTTGCAGAATTTGAAAAGATGAACAAACCTTTAGAATGTGCAGTAGTGCTTGGATACGACGCTACTTTCTTATTAGCATCTCAAATTGGCTCTAGAAGATATGGATTAAATAAATATGAGGTGGATAGTGCACTAAGAGGAGAGCCTCTTGAACTTGTTAAATGTCATTCAGTTGACTTAGAGGTTCCTGCTTATGCAGAGATAGTTTTAGAAGGTGTACTATTACCAAATAGAAGAGAAATAGAAGGACCATTTGGAGAATTAATGAATTATTATGGAGAAGTAGCACCAAATCCAGTAATGGAAGTTAGAACTATTATGCATAGAAATAATCCAATTTTTCAGCATGCCTTTCCTTGTAGAGAAGAGCATCTTGCCAATGGTCTCATAAGAGAAGCTGAGTTATATGCTGCTGTTAAGAACATGGTAGATGTAAAAGATGTAAATATAACAGTAGGTGGAGGATGTAGATTACACGCTATCATCTCAATTAGGAAGAAAAAAGAAGGAGATGGAAAGACTGCAATTTTGGCTGCACTTGGTGCATTTTATGATTTAAAGCATGTAGTTGTTGTAGACGATGATATAGATATATACAATGTAAAAAGTGTAGAACTTGCTCTAGCTTCTAGAGTTCAAGCTTCACAGGATGTAGTCATAATACCAGGTGCTTTAGGCTCAGGGCTAGAAGCATCACATGTTGCTCGCGGTGTAACAGATAAGATGGGAATTGATGCTACAAAGCCATTAGGTGAGAAAGCACGTTATTTTGAAATGGCAGTGATTCCTGGATTTGAGGGAAAAATGGATATTACAAAATATTTCCCAGATATGAAAAAATAATTAAAGGTGGTATAGAGTATGAGACAGGCCATAGGTATGGTAGAAACCAGAAGTCTAGTGGCTGCTATTCAGGCAGCTGATACTATGGTTAAGTCAGCTGATGTACACATAGTTGATGTGAATTTTGTCGGCTCTGGAGTCGTTGCTGTAATAGTATCAGGTGAAGTAGCCGCAGTAAAGGCAGCCGTAGATAATGCTACAGAAGCAGTTAAAGGATTAGCAGAAATAATATCTACAAATGTCATAGCTAGACCTCATGACGAAGTAGATAAGATATTAGAATAGCTAAATGGTGGTGAATAAAATGGCTAACCCATTAGCAAGAGTAATTATGAATAATATGGTTCAAAATAATAAGAATTTTAGTGGGAACAACGTTTTTGTAAAAAATGCTTACTCTGTAAGTAAATTATCTCAAAGAGAAGAACAGTTGCTATTAAATATTATGAAAAAAGATTCAAGAAGTTTTAATAGAACAACTGTAACTTCTAGAAATACAATATCTAATAATTTAAGTAGCTTTAGTATATCATCATCTAAGCCTATTCAAGAAGCTAACAGAAAGAATGTGTTTGAAAAAGTTAAACTTGAAGATTTAGTTAGAGGAAATGCTAATAATGCTAATAAAAGCAGAAATACTACTAATATCAAGACTAATACAATGATGACTTTAAATGATTTAGCTGGGAAAGTAAAGAAACCTAATGAAAGTCAAATAAATGCTGAAGTAAGACAGGAAAATCAGAATAAAGTAAAAGATGTATATGTAAAAACTGGTGTTATCAACAATTTAGAAGCTTATATTCCTAAGGTTTCCTTGAACTCAATAGGAAAAAAAGGCTCCTTACTATAGTGCTAGGAAATAAGGAGGTGTAGTTGTGAAATCAGCTCTTGGATTAATTGAAACAGTTGGATTGACTGCAGCCATTACAGCATTAGATGCTGCTACTAAAGCAGCAGATGTAAAGCTTGTAGGAGTTGAGAAAGTAATAGGGGTTGACAAACTTGTAAGTGTTACTATTAACATTGCAGGAGAAGTAGCAGCAGTAAAAGCAGCTGTTGAAGCTGGAGTAGCTGCTGGAAATAAAGTTGGTAAAGTTGTAACAGGACATGTAATACCAAGACCCCATGAAGAGGTTGATAAATTAGTAGAAAAATTTGCTCGTAATTTAAGTAATAAAGAAAACAAAAAAACTGAAGATAAAAAAGAGGAAAATGATACTAATAAATCTAATATAGAAGATAATAAGAAGAAAACAAGTACAAAGAATCAATAAGGAGGAATAAAAATGAGTCAAGCATTAGGTATGGTAGAAACAAAAGGTTTAGTAGGTGCTATTGAGGCAGCTGATGCTATGGTTAAAGCAGCTAATGTTACATTAGTAGGTTATGATAAAATAGGTTTTGGTCTTGTAACTGTTATGGTTAGAGGTGATGTAGGTGCAGTTAAAGCTGCTACAGATGCTGGAGCAGAAGCTGCTAGAAGTGTAGGAGAGTTACATTCAGTGCACGTAATACCAAGACCACACTCAGAAGTTGAAAGAGTAATTCTTAAAAATTATGAATAAGGATTTAAATAAAAGCTACTACATTAAAGAAAAATAGTAGCCCAAACCTTATTGGAGTGTTAAGATATGAATAAATACAATCAAACTAATGATATAGTCGCTGATTTAGTACAGAGATTGAGTGGAAAATCTGTTAATGAAGAAAAATCTAATTTAGGCTATAGAAACCAACCTTATGTAAGCCAACATATTTTAGCTGTATTTACAGGTACAAACTTTGGGTTAAGTGAATCCCTTAAAGAGCTTTCAAAAGCAAGAAGATATGGTTTTACTTTTGATATTGCTCTAACTGAAAATGGCGAAAAAATTATTGGATATGAAGGGATAGCTCGCATTAAGTCTGCTTTACAAACAGATAAGGTTTATACCCAAAAAGATATGCTGATTTTTGGTGATATACTTGAAAGTGTGGATGGCATAATAGTTCCTATGCTAACCCAAGATACTGCAGCTAAATTGGCTTTAGGTATTCAGGATTGTTTTGTTTCCACTATATTATGGCAGGGATTATGGCACGGTAAGAAAATCCTTATGGATTTTGCAAATGTACGTGAATATAGGGGAAGCAAGTCAAAAATTCCAATGTTACAGCAAATGATGAATGATTATATAGATAAGCTAAAGTCCATGGGAGTAATAGGTGTTGAGAAAAAGGATTATGTTATAGAAATGCTAAATGCATTTTCAGGAAAAACGACACCTGAAGGTTCTACTACAGCAAACTCTCAAAATGTAGTCTTGGAAAGCTATGGTTCTCGACAAGTTATAACTGAAAAAGACTTGGTTAATATGAGAAATAGCAACAATGAAATAGCTGTACCTATGGGAACAATTATAACTCCTCTAGCATACGACAGAGCAAAGGAATTAGGAATAAAGATAGTTAGAAGGACTTAAAGCAAAGGAGTGGTAAGATGCAATTAGGTAGGGTTATAGGTACGGTAGTTGCAACTAGAAAAAGTGAAAGCTTAGTTGGAAGCAAGCTTTTGATAACTCAACCAATTGATATAGACACTAAGCCTTCAGGAGAGCCTTTAATTGCAGTGGATACAGTAGGTGCAGGAATAGGAGAAATAGTAATATTTGCAACTGGAACTGCTTCTAGAAATGCCGCAGATAAAAAAAATTCTGCAATTGATGCTGCTATTGTAGGCATAGTAGATAATATGGATGTATATAAAGAACTTTTAGATAAGTAACACAGGAAAGGAGGCAGAAGTTTGTTAAAACCACGAGACGTAAAAAAAGCAATGGAATATAGAGAATTGATCGATGTATTGATGTCAGATAAACACTTTGCAGATATAGTCCTATATAACGGAAATGTAATAAACGTAATAACAAGAGAAGCCTATAGAGCTGATATTGCTATAAAAGGAGATTATATAGTGCTTGTTGGTGATTGTAGCTCATTAATAGGGCCAGAGACACAGGTAGTAGACGTAACAGGGCTATACTTATCACCAGGATTTATTGACTCTCATATGCATTTTGAGAGCAGTATGCTAACAATTACTGAGTTCTCTAGGCTATCTATACCATCAGGTACTACTACATTAATAGCAGATCCGCATGAAATTGGTAATGCATTAGGGCCAGTTGCTATGAAGGCTATGGCAGATGAATGTAACGCAGTGCCAAATTTTGTAAGACTTCAAGTGCCTGCTTTAACCCCTGATGCGCCAAGATTAGAGACTGCAGGTGTAGATGTAAATTCTAAGGATATGGAAGACCTTCTTAATTATCCAAATATATTCGGTATAGGCGAGTTACAAGGATTCTCATTAGCTAAACACGTATATAAAAATACACCAGAAATAATAACAGACTTGCTAACATCAACTATTTATGCTAGAAGCATAGGTAAGCCTGTTGATGGTAATGCTCCGGGATTATTTGGTGCAGAGTTAGCAGCTCATATAATTTGCTGTGGTGGAACTTGTTCTTGCCATGAAACAACAACAAAGGAAGAGTGTATTGAGAAGCTAAGACAAGGTGTATACGTGTTTATGAGAGAAGGCTCTACTCAAAGAAATATGGCCGAATGTATCAAAGCTGTAACAGAAGAAGGACTAGACTCAAGAAGACTTATTCTAGTTACAGACGATATGGTAGCTGAAGATTTAGAAAAAACAGGTCATATGAATGATGTTATTAGAAGAACAATAAGAGAAGGGGTAGACCCTATAGAAGCAATACAAATGGCGACAATAAATCCTGCTACTTATTGGGGATTAGATGATAGAGGAGCTCTTTTACCAGGAAGAGTAGCTGATATAGCTGTTATAAGTGACATAAGAGAAATGACTGTTGAAGCTGTATTTATTAAAGGAAAATTAGTAGCTTCTCAAGGACAATTATTAATAGACTTACCAAAATATACTTACCCTGACGTAGTTAAAAATTCTGTAAAAAGAGCACCTATTACTGAAGCTGACTTAGAAATTAGAGCAGATGGCAATACTGCTACTGTTAGATATATTCAAGTAATACCAGATCAAAATCTAACTGAAACAGGCGAAGCTCAAGTTAGAGTAAATAGGGGAGTAGTAGAAGCAGATATTAACCAAGATGTAATATATTTGGCTTGCATAGAAAGATATGGAAGAAATGGTAATATAGGCAAAACCATGGTAAAAGGTGTAGGACTAAAGCAAGGTGCATTTGCACAGTCAATTGCTCACGATACTCATAATATAACTGTTACAGGAACTAATTTAAGAGATATGGTAGTTGCTGTAAATAGAGTTATAGAAATGGGTGGAGGAGTTGCTGTTGCTAATAACGGACGAGTGTTAGATGAGTTGCCACTTCCAGTTGGAGGACTTATAACTGATGAGTTAACAGGTCCAGAAGTAAGTGCTAAAATAGCTAATCTAGAAAAAATTGTTAGAGAGCAACTTGGTGGAACACTACACGCTCCATTTATGCATGTATCATTCCTAGCATTATCAACAAGTCCAAAGTGGAAGATAACTGATAAAGGATTAATAGATGTTGATAATTTTGAAATACTTGATCCTGTAGTTAGATAAAGGAAACTACCCCAAGCTTTCACATTGACAAGTGAAGGCTTGGGTTCCATAATAAATATAAAACGTTTTCATTATTATGTCTACTAAGTGCATATGTAATGTGCATTTAATAGTCGTAATAATAATCAAACTAACATATGTGTCCTAGTTTTTACAACAAAATGAACGCATAATATGTACAAGCCTGCAATTAAGCTTAAGTTTATGCTTAATTATGTAACGAAAGAGAAAACCTAATAAAGAAGGAAAGGAGGGCAGTTGCTTAAATTTATAGGGGAAAGTAAGTTTAAGAAAAAATAAAATAGGGGGTAAAAAAATGAGTAATGTAAAAGCTCAAACAGGTTTTCTAGAAAAAACGTTTAAGCTAAGCGAAAACAATACTACTGTTAAAACAGAAATTCTTGCAGGTATTACTACATTTATGACAATGGCTTATATCTTAGCCGTAAACCCAGCTATGCTTTCAGAGGCTGGAATGGACTGGGGTGGAGTATTTACAGCTACTGCATTATCAGCAGCTCTAGCTACTTTAATAATGGCTTTTGCAGCAAATTATCCATTCGTATTAGCTCCTGGTATGGGACTAAATGCATACTTTGCTTATACAGTTGTATTACAAATGGGTTATTCATGGCAAACAGCATTAACTGCAGTATTTATAGAAGGTATAATCTTTATATTAATGTCTTTTGTTAACGTAAGAGAAGCTATAGTTAATTCATTACCAATGTCACTGAAAAATGCAGTATCAGCAGGTATTGGATTGTTTATCGCATTCATAGGACTTTCAAATGCAGGTATAGTACAACAAGGAGCAGGTACTCCTCTTGCACTTGGAGATCTAACTGCACCAGCAGCAATAGTTGCTATATTAGGTTTAATAATTACTGGAATTTTATTATATAAGAACGTTACTGGTGCTATATTAATAGGTATAATAGCATCTACAATTATAGGTATTCCTTTTGGAGTTACACCATTACCAGAAAAATTATTCTCAATGCCTCCATCATTATCACAAGTGGCATTTAAACTTGAATTCTCAGAAATCTTTTCTCTTGAAATGGTAGCAGTAGTATTTGCATTCTTATTCGTTGACGTATTTGACACTATAGGAACATTAGTAGGAGTTGCATCTAAGGCTGATATGCTTGATAAAGATGGTAAGCTTCCAAGAGTTAAACCAGCATTATTTGCAGATGCTGTAGGTACAACAGCAGGAGCACTTTTAGGAACAAGTACAGTTACAACATATGTTGAAAGTGCTTCAGGAGTTGCTCAGGGTGGTAGAACAGGACTTACTGCTTTAACATCAGCTGTACTATTCATATTAGCATTATTCTTTGCACCAATATTTGGTATAATCCCAAATGCTGCTACAGCTCCAGCGCTTATAATAGTTGGATTATTCATGATAACATCTATATTAAAAATAAACTTTGATGATTTTACAGAAGCTATACCAGCTTTCTTAGCAGTTATCATGATGCCACTTGCATATAGTATTGCAGAAGGTATATGCTTCGGAGTAATTTCATATTCTGTATTAAAACTTTTAACTGGAAAAGGAAAAGAAGTATCTCCAGTAATGTATGTACTATCTGTACTATTCATATTAAAGTATATCTTCATATAAAAAATAAATTCCGCTCCCTTTTTAGGGAGCGGGCTTTTAAGAATAACTTTAACTTTTACAATGAAAACTAAATTTAGAATAATAAGAAAAGTATGTATTTTTTTATTATTCTAGATTTGATTTTTATTGTAAAACCAAAGTGAAAATATAATTAAAACCCTCAGGATTTTACAATAAATACAATAAATAAAATATTTACTAAATGTACAAATATGATAGTATATATGAATATTTATTTTTTTAACAATAAGGAGGATAGTTATGTCAATTAAATACACTCATAAGCCAAATACAATTGACGAAGCAGTAGAGCTATTAAATCAGTATAAGGAAAAAGGCAAAATTATTGCAGGTGGTACAGACTTAGTTATAGACATAAAGAATCATAAGATAGACTTTGAAGCCTTAATAGACATATCTAGTATAGAAGAATTGTCATTTATAAAAGTTGAAGGAGATACTGTTGAAATAGGTGCAGCTACTACTTTTACAGAAATAGCTGAGTCAGAATTATTAGGAGCTAGGCTTACAGGATTAAAAGAAGCTGCTCATTCAGTAGGTTCACCTCAGATTAGAAACAAAGGAACTATTGGAGGCAATATATGTAATGGTTCTCCAGCAGCAGATACAGTTCCACCACTTCTAGCATTAGATGCAGTTGCAGTATTAAAAAGCAAAGATGGAGTTAGAGAAGTTCCAGTAGAAGAGCTATTTTTAGATAAAGGTAAAGTTGCTTTAAGAGATAATGAACTACTTGTATCTGTAAAGTTTAAAAATCTAGGGGAGAAACAAGTATTATCATTTAGTAAACTTGGTCTTAGAAAAGCACTTGCTATTTCAAGAATATGTACTAGTGTATTTGTAGAATTTAGTGAAGATAATACTGTGAAGGAAATTAGAATAGCAAATGGTTCTGTAGGCAGATTTGGAATGAGAGAAAGAAAAGTAGAAGAATTTTTCAAAGGCAAAAAACTTACAGAAGAAATTATGGAAGAAGGAATAAAACTCATGCAGCAAGAAGTGGCAGAAAGATTAGCTGGAAGAGCTACGGCTGAATTTAAAAGTTCCGCTATTAAAGGTGTGCTAAGAAGTGCTCTTAATAAAGCAATCAACCTAAATATTTGATTTTAATATATTCACTTTTCTTAAGAAAGGAGAAAGTTATGAAAAAAATAGAGCTTAAAGTAAATGGAAAGATTCATAATGTAGAAATAGAAGAAGATATGAGACTTATAGATGTTTTAAGAGATAAGCTCGGACTAACAGGTACTAAAGAGGGATGCGGAGAAGGGGAATGTGGAGCTTGTACTGTAATCATGGATGGAGAAACAGTGGCTTCATGTTTAGTAATGGCTTTCCAAGCGGAAGGAAAAGAAATAATAACTATTGAAGGATTAGGCGATGAAAACAATCTTCATCCTATACAGAAGGCTTTCTTAGATGAAGGTGCAGTTCAATGTGGTTTCTGTATTCCCGGCATGGTTTTGTCTGCTAAGGCGTTATTAGATAAGAATCCTAACCCAAATAGAGAAGAAATACAAGAAGCTATATCAGGAAACCTCTGCCGTTGTACTGGTTATAATAAAATCATAAAAGCAGTAGAAAAGGCTGCAAAAGACTTACAAGGGGGGAAGTAGAGTGAAGTTAGATGTAGTAGGAAAAAGTGTAATTAGAGTTGATGGACCTTCAAAGGTTACAGGAAAAGCAATATATCCTCAAGATATTTACATGGATAATATGTTATATGCTAAGACACTTAGATCTACAAAACCTCATGCTTATTTTAAATTAGATCTTACAGAGGCATTAAAAATAGATGGAGTTGTTAAGATATTAACAGCTAAGGATGTTCCTGGTCATAACAGCCACGGGGTATTACTTAAAGATCATGAAGTATTCTGTAATAAAAAAGTAAGGAGAATTGGAGATCCAATAGCATTAGTAGTAGCTGAATCTGAAAAAATAGCATATGAAGCACTTAAAGCTATAAAAGTAGAATATGAAGAGCTTGAAGCCGTATTTGATCCTTGTGAGGCTATGAAGGAAACAGCACCACAGATTCATGAAGGAAATAGCAATATAGTATATCACTATAAGCTTAGAAAAGGAAATGTAGAGGAAGCATTCAAAAAGTGCGACGTAATAGCAGAAAATGAATACTATGTACCAATGATAGATCATGCCTTTTTACAACCAGAGGCAGGAGTGGCATATCTAGAAGAAGATGGAACTATAGTAGTTGCTGTATCTACACAATATCCTCACTTTGACCAAATAGAAATAGCAGAAGCTATGGGTATGCCAACTGAAAAAATTAAGCTGATCAATCCTGCTGTTGGAGGAGCTTTTGGAGGAAGAGAAGACATTACTGTTCAAATTCACTTGGCACTAGCAGCTAAGCTTACAAATAGACCAGTAAAAATAGTTTTATCAAGAGAAGAATCCTTTGAAGCACATTGTAAAAGACATTCGGTAAAGATGAAATATAAGACAGGAGCTACAAAGGATGGAAAACTATTGGCCATGGAAGCTACTTTAATAGGAGATACTGGAGCATATGCGTCATGGGCAATAAACGTTATGAGAAAAGCAGGAGTTCATTCTACAGGCCCTTATGAAATACCAAATGTAAAAGTAGACAGCTATGCTGTATATACTAACAATCCTTTTGCTGGAGCCATGAGAGGCTTTGGGGCAACTCAACCTCCTGTAGCTTATGAGCAGCAAATGGACATATTAGCAGAAAAACTAGGTATGGATCCAATTACATTTAGATTGAAGAATATATTTAGAGTAAATTCTGAAACAGCTACTGGTCAGATACTAAGTGAAAGTGTTCCTTTAGAGAGATGTATAGAAGAAGTAGAAAAGAAAATGAACTTTATAGAAAGATTTAAAGGTGGTGTAGCCCAATGAAAAAGAGAGGAATAGGATTTGCAACAATGTTTTATGGTACTGGATATGGTAACGGATTTCCAGATGTTTCGAGAGCCATTGCAGAGCTCAGAAAAGATGGTAAGGTAGCAATATACGTTGGAGCTACAGAAGTTGGGCAAGGAGCAAAGACAATAATGAGCCAGATTCCAGCTGAGGTTCTTGGACTACAAGTAGAAGATATTGTTTTCATAAATGAGGATACAAGTATTACACCTGATTCAGGAACAGCAGCAGCTAGTAGGCAGACATATAATACAGGTAATGCGATAAAAAGAGCTGCTGAAGCTTTAAAGCAAGAGATAACTAATATTGCAGTAGAGATGTTAGGTGTAAATAGCGATACAGGCTTAGTTGTAAAAGGAGGAAGCGTATATAATAAGACTTTCCCTAGCAATAAAGTTACATTTAAAGAAATAGCAGAAAAACTAGGAGATGAGCTATTGAGAAAGGAAGCTACTTTTATAGCTCATTCAACTAAAATGGATGATGAAACTGGTCAAGGTTCCCCATACTGGCCATATACTTTCGGAGCATGTGGGGTAGAGGTCGAAGTAGATACAGAGACAGGATATGTTGAGATAATAAAAGCAACAGTTGCTCAAGATGTTGGAAGAGCTATAAACCCAGTACTGATTGAGGGGCAAATAGATGGTGGCTTTGCAATGGGTTATGGCTATGCAATATTAGAAAACTTAAATGTAGTTAACGGAAAGATTAAAAATAATAGGTTTACAAACTACCTAATACCTACTGCTATGGATATGCCAGAGGTAGATAAGATTATAGTAGAAGATCCAGAATCAACAGGTCCATTTGGAGCTAAGGGTATAGGAGAGCCTGTATTAGTTTACGTGGCACCAGCAATATTAAATGCTATATATAACGCTGTTGGTGTTAGAATGACAGAAATACCAGTTACACCAGAAAAGCTTTTGAAAGTCTTAAATGAAAAAAATAAAGAAAATAAGTAATATAAATTATTAGTAGCGAAGAATTTTCTCTTCGCTACTTTACCAATAAAATAAATATTTTTGCAAAATTATCTGCGTTGAATGGAGGGTTTTAAGTGAAGTCAGAAATTAAGCAAAAAATAGACTTAGCATATGGTAGGATTAAACCAGAGCTAGTGCTAAAAAATGCAAGGATAGTAAACGTCTTTTCACATGAAATTGTTGATGGAGATATAGCTATAAATGAAGGGAAAATAGTTGGCATAGGTAGCTACAATGGTAAAGAAGAGATAGACTTAGAAGGTAAATTTGTGGCGCCAGGTCTTATAGACGGTCATGTTCATATAGAATCTTCTATGGTATCACCTTCTGAATTTGCAAGAGCTGTAGTCCCAAGAGGAACTACAACTATTATAGCTGACCCACACGAAATAGCAAACGTAAAAGGAATAGAAGGAATTAAGTATATGCTAGAAGCTAGTGAAGGACTACCTTTGAATGCGTACTTTATGTTACCTTCTTGTGTACCAGCTACTCCTTTTGAAACATCAGGAGCAAAGCTATTGGCAGAAGATTTAGCTGAACTCATTAACCATGAAAGGGTATTAGGGCTAGGAGAGCTTATGAATTACCCAGGAGTAATTAGCGGTGACGAAGAGATCATTGATAAAATAAAATTAGCTAGAGAACACGGAAAACTCATAGATGGTCATGGCCCTGAAATAAAAGATAAGGAATTGAACTCATATGTAGCAGCAGGAGTACTGACAGAGCATGAATGTTCAACAGTAGAGGAAATGATTAATAGGCTAAGGCTAGGGATGTATATTCTAATTAGACAGGGTTCTGCAGCTAGGAATCTTAAAGAACTAGTTAGAGGATTAAAAAAAGAAAATATGAGAAGATGTTTATTCTGTACTGATGACAAGCATCCAGAAGATATACTATTGACTGGTCATATAGACAATAATGTCAGACTTGCGATAAAAAATGGCGTTGATCCAATATCTGCTATTCAGATGGCTACAATAAATGCTGCAGAGTGTTATAGACTGAGAAATATTGGAGCCATAGCACCAGGATATAATGCAGATTTAATAGTAATAGATGATATTAGAGAGTTCAATGTATTACAAGTGTATAAAGATGGAAAATTAGTTGCAGAAAATAAAAAACCTCTATTCAACGTAAGAGATTTTGATAATTCGAATGTCACAGATACAGTAAGGATTAAAGAAGTAAGAAAAGACGACTTAAAAATAAAACTAGATACTGATATCGTAAATGTTATAAGACTGCTTCCTCACAACCTAGTTACTCAAAAAGTGGCTAGGAAGGTAGACGTAGTAAATGGAGAATTTGTAGTGAATAAGAATTTAGATATATTGAAGCTAGCTGTTATAGAAAGACATAATGCTACAGGAAATATTGGATTAGGTCTTGTTGAAGACTTTAAGCTTAAGAACGGAGCTATAGCTTTAACAATAGCACACGATTCTCATAATCTGATTGCTATTGGAGATAATGACGAAGACATGCTTCTTGCAATAAATGAAGTAGCTAATGTAGGCGGAGGTATTTCAATAGCTTCAAAAGGCAAGGTTTTAAAGACCTTAAGACTTCCTATAGCTGGAATTATGTCAGATGAATCTATGGAAAGTGTAAATGAAAAGCTTTCAGAGATGTTAAATATAGCATATGAACAGCTTGGGGTAAGTAGAGATATTGATCCGTTTATGACATTATCTTTCTTAGCTTTACCAGTTATTCCAGAAATCAAAGTTACTGATAAAGGTTTATTTGATGTATCAAAATTTAAATTTATAGATTTACCTGTAAGAGAATAAAATGGGAATGAGTATTCGTTCCCATTTTATGAAAACAAATAATTTGGGCTTAAATAAATAACTAGTAATACGAGGAGGAAAAGTCTTGGAAGAAAAACATAATCTAGGTATTATTAGAACTTTTCTTGTGATTTTCTTTTGCTTTGGCATAATAATATCTTTAGTTACTTTCTTTAACAACTGGTATTTAAGTATATCTATAATTATAATAGTGCCATTAATAGCTGCCATTGTGTTAGACAGGCTGTATAATGGCGTATTAAAACAGGTAATATTCTTTTTACGAAGCATGAATAAAAATGATTTAATGATAAAGATTGATGAGAAAATACAAAACTCAAATAACGAAGCTATAAAAGAAATTAGAACAATGTTTGAAGAAACCAAGTCTAATTTTAAACGTCAAGTGAATATTGCAACTCAAATATCTAATATATCTGAACAAATAAAGGCAATTTCACGTGAAACACAGTCTGCTATGGAAGTAGTAGCTGCATCTGCTGAGATTACAAGCCGAAACAGTGAACAGCAGCTTAATATGTTGCATAATGCATCTCAAGAGGCACATAATATAGTGAATACTTTAGAAAAAATAAATAATGAAATGGAAAATACGACTGAGTTTACTATAGATTCAATTAATGGTATACAATTAGGGATAGAAGATACCAGTACAGTTAAAGAAAAAATCAAAGTGACAAGGGATTTAGTAAAAAGTACTAAGTTAAAAGTAGAAAAACTTACTGAGTATTCTGAAGATGTAGTGAAAATGATAGATTTAATTAATTCAATAGCTAATCAAACTAATATGCTAGCACTGAATGCATCAATTGAAGCTGCTAGAGCTGGAGAGCATGGACAAGGCTTTGCAGTAGTAGCCTCTGAGGTAAGCAAACTTGCAAAAGAAACAAGTGAAGCTTCTTCTAAAATCGAAGAGGTAATTTCTACATTAAAAACGGAGATAGCTAATATTGCTCAAGCAATGGAAGAGGAAACTATTCATACCGAAGAAGAATATGAGGCTATAGAGAAAACTGTAGATAATTTTAATAAAATACAAGAAAACCTTAGATCAAGTATTGAACAAATAAATCTAATGAAAGATAATATAAAAGATATAAGTAAAAAAAGCATTGAAATTCAAAAAAGTATAGATGAGGTTACAGAGTTTTCTAAGGACATTACGTACCAAATGCAGGAAACAACTGCACAAGTAGTATTGCAAAATGAAAAGATGATATCTCTAAATAAAATCATAGAAGAACTAAGTAATACTGCAGATGAAATGCAGCAGCATGTCACTAGTAAAGTGATGGAAGGAAAAATGCTAAAGGACGTCAAATATATACTCAATGCAGCTAAAGGAAAAGTAATTAATGATGATTTTATAAATGCTATGATTAGAGAAACAGGAACAGACTCTGTGTACATTTCAGATGAAAATGGTATAATAAGATATTGTAATGAAAAAGAGTCAGTAGGAGTTAATCTATATGAAGCAGATAAATCCTTCTATAATCTTAAGTCAAGAAAAGTACCTTATGTTGCAACTCCAATCAAAAAAAGAATAGAAGACGGTAAACTCTTTAAGTTTCTTGCAGTTATTGATGAAAATGATATAATATATCAAGTAGGATTATCAATAAATTCGCTATTAAATTTTAATTAAGAATACATATGAATAAATATTTTTAGTTGGTAGAGCTTGACTCTACCCAATTTTATAAGGCGTTATACAATTAATCGAATATCGCCTATATTTAAATTACACATTCTGATTTAGGAGGAATTATTATGAAAAAAGTAAAGGTTGAAGAGGCAGTGGGTATGGTTTTAGCTCATGATCTTACAAAGATAGTACCGGGTGAATTTAAAGGCGCAGCATTTAAAAAGGGACATATAATTAAACCTGAGGATATAGATAAACTAAAAGACATGGGGAAAAATCATATAAATGTAATGGAGCTTACTGAAAATGATATTCATGAAGATGATGCTGCCATTAGAATAGGTACTGCTATATCAGGTGAAGGGGTGTATATGACAGAACCTTCAGAGGGAAAGGTAACAGTTAAAGCTAAGGAAAGAGGCCTTTTGAAAATAAATCTAGAGGGCCTAGAAGCAATCAACGATATAGAATTAATTATTGTGGCGACTCTTCATAATAATACTGTTGTAGAAAAAGACCAAGCAGTTGCAGGTACAAGAATAATACCTCTTACGACTGAGAAAGAAAAAATAGAGAGAATAGAAAAAATATGCAAAGAGTCAGGTAAAATTGTTTCAGTAAAAAAATTAAAACCTTTGAGGGCAGGCATAATAGTTACAGGTTCAGAGGTTTATCATGGTAGAATTACTGATAAGTTTGGTCCAGTTCTAGAGGAAAAAATGAAATTTTATGGTGGAGATGTTCTAGGTATTAAATATGCACCGGATGATGCTGAAATGATATTAGATGCTATAAATTCATTTCTAGAACAAGGGGCAGATATTATACTTACATCAGGAGGCATGTCAGTTGATGCAGATGATGTAACTCCTACAGCTATTAGGAATGCATCAGATAAAGTTATCACGTATGGTTCACCAGTGCTGCCAGGAGCAATGTTTATGGTTGCTTATAAAGGAAATATTCCTATACTTGGAGTCCCCGCTTGTGGTATGTATCATAGGATAACTGCTTTAGACTTAGTTTTACCTAGAATTGCGGCAGGAGAATCAATCTCTAGAAAAGATATAACTAGCTTAGGGCATGGAGGACTATGTCTACATTGCGAAGTTTGCAGATATCCAGTGTGCCCATTCGGGAAGTAGTGATGCTATGAGAACCATTATAGATTGCTTTAAAATAGAGCCTAATGTAAGAGAGATGGTATCAGCAGTAGGTGGTGGGGGCAAAACTACTACAATATTTAAATTGGCCGCTAAATTAAAACAGTTGAATAAAAAAGTACTCATCACTACTACCACTGCAATATATAATCCTGAAAAAGAATTATATGATAATATTGTTGTACTAGATAGAGAGGAAACTATTGAAAAAAACTGGGAGAATGGAAGTATTACTGTCTTAGGAAGGACTATTTCTGAAGAAAATAAGCTTTTAGGTGTGAATAAGGAATTTATTGATAATATTTACAGTAGAGGTTTATTTGACTTTATATTAGTAGAAGCAGATGGTTCAAAAAGAAAGCCTATAAAAGCTCCTGATTCTCATGAGCCTGTGATACCGAGTCTTACTACTAAGACTATAGGAGTTATAGGAATGGATTCAATAGGAAAGACAATCGATGAAGCCACTGTTCATAGACCACTGATATTTTCCAAAGTGACTAATAGTAAAATAGGCGGTATAATAACAGAAGATACTGTAGTTAGACTAATTTTATCGAAAGAGGGACTATTTAAAGGAACTCCAGTAGATAGCGAAAGATATTTGCTGCTTAATAAGGCAGATAGTGAACTGCAAATAAGGCAGGCCAATGAAATAGCAGAAAAGCTGAAGGGAATACAATTACAGCTTAATGGTATAATAGCTGGAAGCATGAAACATGAAAGGATTAGATGTATTTAAAGAAGGTGCTAATATGATAACAGGAATAATAATGGCTTCAGGTTTTTCCAAAAGGATGAAGAGAGATAAATTGACACTTAATATTGGAAAAGAGTTAGTCATAGAGAAGGTAATTAAAGCTGTGAAGGCTTCCAAACTTGATGAAATTATACTAGTTTATCACAAAGAGGAAATTAGAGATATTGGAATTAGATATGGGCTAAAGACTATATTCAATTCATCCCCCGAAAGAGGGCAAAGCCAATCTATGAAATTAGGGATAGAGGCATCAAGTTTAGATACCGAAGCTTTTATGTTTTTTGTTGGCGATCAGCCTTTACTAGATTCAAAGACAATAGATAAAATTATAGACGTTTTTAAAGAAAGCAATAAGGAAATTATAGTTCCACTTTACAACGGAAAAAGAGGAACTCCAACATTATTTTCATCAAAGTTAAGAGATAGACTTCTTGAAATAGATGGAGATAGTGGAGGGAGAAAGGTAATAATGGACATGCCTGATAAAGTAGAGTATATTTCTATAGAAAACTATAGAGTAGGCTTAGATATGGATACTTGGGATGAATATCAGCAATTAATTGAAATGGAGATGAAGAACAATGGATGATATAGTTATAATTAGAGGTGGAGGAGATATTGCAACTGGAGTAGCTCATAGACTCCATAGAAGCGGATTCAAGGTTCTAGTTTTAGAAATAGCAAAGCCTACAGTAATAAGAAGAACTGTATCCTTTGCACAAGCAATATTTGATTGTGAAACAGTAGTAGAAGGAGTAAAAGCCCTTAGAGTAAACAATAAAGAAGAAATAAATAGATGCTGGGAAGACGGGAATATACCAGTTATAATTGACGAAAATTTAAATATTTTAAAAGAGATAAAGGCAGACGTTTTAGTAGATGCAATACTAGCTAAAAAAAATCTGGGGACAACCAAGGATTTAGCTCCAATTACTATAGGGTTAGGACCGGGATTTGAGGCAGGAGTAGATGTAGATGTTGTAATAGAAACTAATAGAGGACACTACTTAGGTTCAGTAATATTTGAAGGTTTTGCGGAACCAAATTCAGGTGTTCCAGGACTTATTAATGGATATGGGATAGAGAGAGTCGTAAGATCTCCTGCAAATGGTATAATTAGACATAGATTAAAAATAGGAGATTTGGTAAAAAAAGATGAGATCATAGCCTATGTAAACCAAGTACCTGTGAAAGCTCCTATAGATGGAGTACTAAGAGGATTAATAATGGAAGAATTAGAGGTATACGAAGGTATGAAAATAGGAGATGTTGACCCTAGAGGAGTTAAGGAATACTGCTATTCTATTTCAGAAAAGGCAAGAGCAATAGGTGGAGGAGTATTAGAAGCAATATTATACTTAAAAAGGATAAAAGGAATAGGAAAAAGTTGTTGAAAGAAATCTATTATTAGGAGTTATTTTTAATAAGTATTGTGATAGTATATACATATAATATAATATATGTATGAACCATCTTTTGGGGGTGAAAGCTTGATATATTTAGACAATGCAGCAACATCCTTTCCTAAGCCGGATATAGTATATGAGAAGATGATGGAAGCTATGAAGGAGTATGGTGCTAATCCTGGTAGGTCAGGGCATAAGCTTGCTCTTAAAGCAGGTAGGGCTATTTATGAAACAAGGGAACTTCTAGCTAGTCTGTTTAATATAGAAAATCCAATGAGAATAATTTTTACTTCTAATGGAACTGATGGCCTAAATATTGCTATAAAAGGATTGCTTAAAAAAGGGGATCATGTAATCACTACATCCATGGAGCACAATTCAGTTTTAAGACCGTTAAAGGCGCTAGAAAGTCTTGGAGTAGAAACTACTATAATACAATGTGATGAAACTGGAAGTATAGATGTTAAAGAAATTGAGAGAAATATAAAGGATAACACAAAACTTATTGTAACTACTCATGCTTCAAATGTTACTGGAACAATATTCCCAATAAAGACAATAGGAAGTATTGCAAGACAGCATGGCATAATATATATGGTGGATGCAGCTCAAACAGCAGGAGTTTATGATATAGATGTAAGGGATATGAATATTGATATATTAGCTTTTCCAGGTCACAAAAGCTTATTAGGGCCTCAAGGCACTGGAGGAGTCTACATTAGAGAAGGTTTGAATGTAACCCAGATGAAAGAGGGAGGAACAGGTAGCAGTTCTGACTCTTTAATACAACCAGATATATATCCTGACAAATTTGAGAGTGGTACGCTTAATATGCCTGGTATAGTAGGACTAGGAGCAGGAGTGAAATATATACTCGATAAGGGAATGGACAATATAAGAGAACATGAGAAAAATCTGGCAAAGCTTCTCATAGATGGGCTAAAAGAAATTGAATGTGTTAAAATTTATGGTCCCTGTGACTTAGATAAACAAGCACCAGTGATATCTATTAATATAGGAGAAGAAGACTCATCGGAAGTGAGTTATGTATTAGACCAAGTTTTTGATATAGCAGTAAGACCAGGACTTCATTGTGCTCCTTTAGCTCACAAGACTATAAATTGCTATGAGCAAGGTTCAATTAGATTCAGTGTAGGACCTTTCAATACTGTTGGTGATATAGAAGCTGCTATTGAAGCAGTGAGAACTATAGCAAAAGAAATATAAAATAAGGATAAAGAACAAAACTATAAAGAACTAAAACTATGGATTAAGAAAATCTTAAAGGCTTGATATATTTTTACACGACTGCCTATATTTTTCAAGCCATAAGATTTTCTTTATTTTTCTATAACGAGTTTGAAAGCTTTAATTTGCAGGATTTTATAAAGCTATTTTTTGCTATAAGTTTCGGAGAGGTTGCTTACTAATATTTCCTTATAATCTTTTCGAGTCCTTGTAATCAAAAATTAATTTTGCAGCAGGACTTTTCATATTATAATAGAATTAAAACAAAATACATATTTTATTGTTATTGTAAGTGTTGAATTTAAGGGAAGGAGAGGCTATGGAACTTATATTTAATTTTTTTACTAATTATACTATAGAAATACTTATTGTACTATCAGTTATTAATATTTTATTATTGCTGTTATACATAATAAGTAGATTTAAAATTTCCAATATTACACGAAAATATGATGACTTAGTTAAAGGCTCTAGTTCTCACTCACTGGAAGGTATGTTAATTGAGCATATTCATGAGGTGAGGGATGTAAAAGATCAAATTGTTGAGGTGCAAAAGTATTGTGAAAACCTCGATGACAGGTTGCAGTTTTGTTTGCAAAAAATAGGATTTATAAGGTATAATGCTTTTAATGATATGGGAAGCGACTTAAGCTTTTCTGTTGCTTTATTAGATGACAATCTTAACGGATTTGTTATTACTAGTATATATGGAAGAAATGAAAGTAAGATGTATGCAAAGCCAATAATTAAAGGGGACTCAACTTATCCATTATCTGTAGAAGAAATTCAGGCAATAGATAGAGCTAAAAGACAATCAATAGTATCATAAAAATATTATAATTAGGATTGGTGATATTTTTTGAAAATACTTTTCATAGTGAATCCAATAGCAGGGACAGATAAAGCTAAGAAATTGATACCTTTTATTAAAGAAAGAATGGACAAGTCTAGCATAGCATACAGCATAATAACAACTAATGGGCCAAAGGATGCTACAGCTCTAACAATAAAAGGTCTAGAGGAAGGATATGATAGCATAATTGCTGTGGGTGGAGATGGAACTATAAATGAAGTTGCAGTAGGAATAATTGAGAAAGGTTATGGAACATTAGGCATTATACCGGGAGGCACAGGGAATGATTTGGCTAGAAGTTTAAATATTCCTTTAGATCCAGAAGAAGCTTTATATTCCCTGTTAAGTGGTAGAAAAAAATTCATTGATTTTGGCAGAGTTAATGGAAAATATTTCTTAAATGTAGCCAGTATAGGGTTAGATGCAGAAATAGCAAAAAGAACTGAAAATGTTAAAAAGGTCATAAAAGGCGGCTTAGCTTATACAATTAGTTTAATTGTTACTTTAATTGCCTATAGGGCTAAAAGATTTACCATAGAACTTGATGATGAAACTATAGAAGCTGATGCCATGTTAACTGCAATTGCAAACGGTAAATATTATGGTGGGGGAAAGAAAATATGCCCTATGGCATTGCTAGATGATGGATATTTTCATGTAGTTATAGTTAAAAAGTTAAACAAACTTAAACTTTTAGCTTTATTTCCATTAGTTTTCAAAGGGTCCCATGTAAAACTAACTGAGCTTGTAAAAGTATATAAATCTAAAAACGTGAAATTAAAATTTGACAAGGAAATGTTATTAAATATTGATGGAGAAGTGATTGCTGTAAATGATGAAGTAAGTTTTATAACAGATGAGAGAAAAATAGAAATATATATATATGATAAGAATAAAAAAACCCTCAGTGATGAAGAATATCATGTAAGAACGGAGGGTTTTTTAATGAGAAAGAAAGTTGTGGTGCAGGAAGGATTACACTATATAAAAAATGAACTAAGCAATCTTGGATATGAAGTAATTGATATTAAAGATGTAAATGATAGCCAAAATATTGAGGCAATAGTTTATATGGCAGATGGTCATGATATCGAATATCATAATATATTAACAAACATGAACAGCGGAATAGATATGGCAAACAGTGCAGGTACTATTCTAGTTAATGCAAAAGGAAAAACAACAGAAGAAATAGATAATATAATAAAAAAGCGAGTATATAGTCCTCTATTTGACTGACAACAAATAAAATTAGCAGTTGTCAGTTTTTTGTTGCAAATAGTAAAGCTCTGTATAATTCAGTTCAAAGAATTATTCATTAATAGTTTTTAAGAAAGCTTAGGAAAGAAGTTTAAATATTATATGTTTTCAGAACTAATTATATCAAATGATAAATTTAGTAAGCTGCATTATAGTACAAGCTTAAATAGGAAAATTTTCACTATTGATGAAGTCAAATAGCTTGTGTTTCTAAGCTTAGGAGTCATAAGAAATCCTATACGGTAGCTAGGAAAAGCTTCCTTGATTTTCAATATTTTTGTTTGAGTTTTGTTTATCTTGTTTAAAAAGTTTCCAAAGAGAAGTGATGAAGCTTGAAGCAATAATATCTGCCATTTTCATAACTATACTCAATCTAGTATTTTGTAGAACTATATATTCCATAAATCCTCCTATATTTACTACCCCAGTTACGTGTATATCTCCTACATGTGGTAAATCTTTATTAACACCTGCTCCAGGTTTTAGGGAACCTTTTGCTACATTAATATAACCTACCCTTTCTAATTTACCTAAGCAAGCATCTACAGCAATGACAAAAGGCTTATTATATGATGAATATATGAGGTTAATATTTTCTTCAATATTTTTTGCATGCACGGGGGCTTCCAAGGTTCCTATAACATGAACTTTTGGATATATTTTTGTAATATATGAAAGCTTATAACCAATTAACGGACCCAAACAATCTCCTGTAGATCTATCGGTTCCAATACACAGTATTATAATGTCTTCAAAGTTGTGGTTGTAGTATTTTAATAGATGTTCATAAATTATATCACTAAGCATAGATTTTGCAAAAATAGAATCTGAGCTCACCGAGGTATTTTTTGTGTTTAAAAAAAGTGACATTTTGTTACCTCCTCAAGAAAATTAGTTGTCATTAATAGAGTTTTTCCAAACGAAGTTTATTGATACAATAAAAGAGTAAAAATTTAAAGAATTATAAATATTAATATGTAATAAACAATATTTTTATGTGGTTAAAAGTACCATTGACTGAATATAATCTAGCGTGGTATATTATTCATTGTCTCTAAATAAAGAAGTTCTTGATTTTTATGAGACAGAGTTAATAAAACAAAAAAATAAAAAAACTATTGACAATAACTAAAAAATCTGTTATAGTATAAAAGTCGTCATCAAGTGGCGATAAACAAATCAAAGATAACAAAAGTGTTGACAAATGAGGATATAAATGATAAGCTATAAAAGTTAACTCGTTAAGTCAATAGAAAAGCCCAAATGGGCGGATGAATTGGTCTTTGAAAATTGAACAGTGAGAAGCGAAGAAAAGTATCTGAGATTAGATTTAGAGATAC
>ENA-OWPA01000276-OWPA01000276.1-bioreactor-metagenome-genome-assembly--contig:-NODE-276-length-86412-cov-11.833358_pt1 | contig 86412 bp, 71 predicted proteins | sample MGYA00238139_ERZ651803 | MGnify/ENA primary metagenome ERZ651803 (study PRJEB26909, sample SAMN07631231) | bioreactor metagenome | isolation source: Switchgrass digestor | place: USA: Dartmouth... | reverse complement strand
TATATTTAGCAATTTTCAAGGTTCTGAATGAGCCTATTTTTTAGGCTCTAGGGTTTCATACGTTACTTTACACTACCGATAGGATAAGCTTCATTGTTTTATATTCCGATTATTTCGTCTGATTATTTTATTGCTAAATATACTATTATTATATAATACAGCAGGTTGAAAAACAATTATAAAGGCATATTATCTTTACTTTCTTTGCTTTAGATATGCCGCTGTATTTGCCTTATGATACAGCTCGCCGTAAATTTATATCCTGCATATAAGCATATTCTTGTAATAAAAAGGGGCAACATAGCCACATAATGCTATGGCGCCCCTTATTTACCAATCAGTGTTTATATTAGCCTGCTTCTGTTTATATCATTATTCAACCAAAGATGGAGACGGTCAGGAAGATGGTTGCAGTCAGGGATGCAACAAGGGATACAACAGTAATCTGTGTATTAATTGAAGGACCGGCAGTATCCTTGAAAGGATCGCCTACAGTATCACCAACGACACCTGACTTGTGGGCATTGGAGCCCTTTCCGCCATGATTTCCAGCTTCAATGTATTTTTTTGTGTTATCCCAAAGGCCGCCGGAATTTGACATAAACAAAGCAAACAGCAGACCGCTTATTATATTTCCTGTAAGGAATCCACCAATAGCCTGAACTCCACCTACAAAACCAACTATAAGGGTGCAGACAATTGCCATAAGACCTGCCGGAATAAGCTCTCTTATAGCACCCTTTGTGGCTATCTCTATACACTTGTCATATTCAGGCTTTACTCCCTCCTTGCCTTCCTTCAGGCCGGGAATATCTCTGAACTGACGGTGTATCTCTTCAACCATACGCTGAGCGTTGCGATCCACACCCAGCATCAGCATGGCCGAGAACACTGCAGGTATTGCGGCACCAAACAGCAAACCGAAGAATACCACCGGATCCATTATATCAAAACCGCTTATATATTCGAGAACCTTTTCGCCTGTCGCATTGATCTCATCCACAGCCGTATTAACCTCGCTCATGAAGGCACCCAGCAGGGCTATTACCGTAAGACCGGCAGCACCTATGGCAAAGCCCTTGGTTACCGCTTTTACGGTATTGCCGGCGCTGTCAAGGGAGTCTGTAATCTCTAGAGCCTTATCCCCTAATCCCCCCATCTCAACAAGGCCACGGGCATTGTCAACAATTGGGCCGTATGCATCGTTGGAAATAATCATACCTACAATTGAAAGCATACCAACGGCAGCCATGGAAATTCCGAACATGCCATATAACATAGAGCTCTCGCTATCAGCAGCCAAAGGCGCTACTATGTTATAAGCTGCCAGAGCCGATACGGCTATACCAACCATTGCAGGCAGGGCACTGATCAAACCATAGGATACACCTGACAGAATAGTAAATGCAGGCCCTGATTCACAAGCCTTGGCAACAGCATGAACAGGTGGCCTTCTGTCATCGGTGAAGTAGTCGCTTGCCAAACCGATAATAACACCTACTGCCAAACCAATTACGCATGCACCCCATATACGCCACTCAAAACCAAAGGCATAGGTGGCAGCTGCAGTAAGCACCGCATAAAGGGCTGTTGTTACATAGGTATTGCTGTTAAGCGCCCTGGTGGGATCTCCGCCTTCCTTCATCCTTGCGGTCAAAACACCGATTATGGATGCCAAAAGACCGATTGCCGCGTAGCAGAGTACCATGGCAACATTGGTATAGCCGCCGCTCTTGTTGTCAAGAGCCACTGCCATAACTATTGCAGCAGCCATGGAAGCAACATTTGAATCGAAAAGATCTGCTCCCATACCTGCCACGTCACCAACATTATCACCTACATTGTCGGCGATAACTGCAGGGTTTCTCGGATCATCCTCAGGAATGCCCATCTCAACTTTACCAACCAGGTCTGCAGCAATATCGGCTGTCTTTGTGAAGATACCGCCACCGGCCTTTGCAAACAGGGCCATACTGCTCGCTCCAAATGAGAAGCCAAGTAAAGCGGTTTCATTTCCTGTAATAAGAAGCACCAGAGTGACACCCAGCAGGCTGGAGCCCACAACAGCCATCCCCATAACTGCGCCGCCGCGGAAGCCTGACATAAAGGATGGCTTAATACCCTTTGTTGCAGTTTCAGCAGATTTTACATTGGCTATAGTAGCTATACTGATCCCAATCTTGCCGGCCAGACCGGAAAATACCGTACCGCATATGTAAGCCACAGCCATGGTTACATTATCCAATATATCTCCCTTCCAAATAGGGGAGGGCAGAAATACAAGAATTAATAAAGCCGCAACGGCACAAAACTTGGTAAGTGTCCTAAACTCCTTAGCCAAAAATGTGTTCGCTCCGTTGCGTATCAGTTTGCTCACCTCTGCAATTTTAGCATTTGAGGAGGGTTGCTTTTCGACCCATTTGAAAAGCCAGAAAGCAGCTCCGAACGCCAGTAGGGAAATTACAAGAGAGGCAATTTGGAAAAACAGTAAGCTCAAAAGATTCATCCTCCTTTTATTAAATTAGAAGCAAAAATCGCTTTGTCATCTATGGTATCACCTTTATAAAAAATGTTCAATAGCAAACGCTGATATTTTGCTTTTTCTGCACAATATATGTTTATGATTTTAAGTATCATCTATTTGTATATTTTTTCTTGTTAATATTGTATATTTTAATTATATTTTCTTGTGTATTTTGTATGGTCAAAAATCATGTGCTATATAAATATGCCAAAATATAATCATTTATATTTTCCGATGAAACATTTATACTCCGGATGGGCCTGAAACTTTCCAAAACGTCATTGACATAACTGTGAATCATGATCTACAATTAAACCGATTTCATGTACAGGCCGTACAATAAACTGCATAACAATAAGGAAACTTTTATTACTTTAAAATTATTAAAGTATAGCAGATTATCCCAGTTTTATAATGGCAGAAGAGGTTCGGCATAATCCGGCAGTCGCCTGTCATTAGCTTACCATTAAGGAGGACTTTTTTTATGGATTTTTTGATATCGGGAATAATGGCAATTACTTGGAAGCAACTAATCATGTACGCAGTCGGTGCACTGCTGATTTATCTGGCAATAGCCAAGGGCTTTGAACCGTCCCTGCTTTTGCCGATGGGCTTGGGAGCAATACTCGTAAACATTCCGTTTTCAGGGGTTATAAACCAGACCGTTAATGTATTGAACACAACAACAGGTACTGCTGAAACATTAACCCAGCACGGTATTATTCAATGGCTGTTTGAGACTACCATTGAGGCTTCGGAGGCATTACCGATACTTTTGTTCATAGGTATCGGTGCCATGATTGATTTCGGCCCCCTTCTGTCCAACCCGAAGATGTTCCTATTTGGAGCAGCAGCACAGTTTGGTATCTTCTTTACAATCGTTGTAGCCGCATTACTGGGCTTTGATTTAAAGGATGCCGCAAGCGTAGGCATTATAGGCGCAGCCGACGGCCCAACCTCAATATTGGTGTCACAGCAGCTTAAATCATCTTATGTTGGTCCCATTGCTGTGGCGGCATACTCATATATGGCATTGGTTCCCATAGTTCAACCCTTTGCCATAAAGCTTGTAACCACCAAGAAAGAGCGACTTATCCGCATGGAATACAATCCGAAGTCCGTATCAAGAACAACCCGCCTTCTTTTCCCTATAATAGTTACCTTTATAGCGGGATTAATAGCTCCTCAGTCAGTTGCCCTGGTAGGCTTTCTGATGTTTGGTAATTTAATTAGAGAATCAGGTGTATTGGGCAGCTTGTCCGATACGGCTCAAAATGTTTTGCCTAACCTCATAACCCTGCTGTTGGGTATTACAATCTCCTTCAGCATGAAGGCTGAGGATTTCGTTAAGTGGCAGACCCTGATGATTATGGGCCTGGGCCTGGTTGCCTTTGTTATGGATTCAATAGGTGGCGTGCTCTTTGCTAAAATATTAAATCTGTTCCTGAAAAAGAAGATTAACCCCATGGTTGGTGCTGCAGGAATATCGGCATTCCCCATGTCAGCCAGGGTAATTCAGAAGATGGGTACAAAGGAAGACCCTACAAATCATCTGTTAATGCATGCAATCAGTGCTAATGTGGCAGGCCAGATTGGTTCTGTTGTAGCCGGCGGCGTAGTTATAAATCTTGTTATGCAGCTGCTTGCAAAGTAAGCGCCAGGGAAAGGAGTTTATAGTGATGACTGATGTCGTAAGAAATGCTTTCGAAATTATGGGAAAAGGCATGCTGTCGATCTTTGTGGTTATTATAATAATATTACTAATCGTTATGCTGTTGGCCAAGGTCACCAGCTCGAATAAGACGGACGAGCCCGAATCCGAGGAATAGGTCGATAAAGATTAATGTCAATACAGATATAATTTAAAGGCTGCTGTAAGTACAATACGGCAGCCTCTTTTTATAACCTATGTCTCTTATAATACAAATATATAATGAAAATATATAATGCTCGAATTCATTTCATGCATCAGCCTAAGCCATAGACAATCGGCACTTTTTAGTACCACTACTTCAATATCAGTGATTCAGCGACACAGGCGTTTACATGCTTAACATGTTAAAGGTGTTTTCAAGGCACAGGGCTCCATAGCCGAGAGTTCTGTTGGGATACACACTTTCCACCCTGAGTTGCCTGGCTCCGTTAATAAGAAATGCCTTAAGCTTTTCACCATACAAATAGGGATCATTGCCTCTGACAATACCCCACTCCATTAACAGAGCGGCACTGCCTGTAACAAAAGGAGTAGCCATGGAGGTTCCTGATTGGGTGGTATAACCTCCGCCTGGAGCTGTGGAAACAATGCCGACTCCTGGGGCAACTAAATCAGGCTTGATTTCCATGTTCCTGGTATAACCTCTGCCTGAAAAGGGAGCAAAGCTGTCGGTGGTTGAATCATAGGCACCAACCGTTATTGCCCTGAAGGCGGTAGAAGGTATGGTAAGTGTAGTATATTCCGAAGGCAGCAAAAATCTGGTGGTGGGACTCTTTACTGCGCCTGACGGCAGCCACATATCATAGTTGCCGTTGACTATCCTGCGGGGCACCAGTTCAATACGCCAGACACCAGAATTAATATAGGTACCGGTAGGTATCATTTCAATAAAAATTTCCTGCTGTGAGTTATATGGGGTAGGCACTCCGTAATACAACAGAATCTGAGTCTGCTGCATGATAAATCTCTGGGTACCTAGTATACTGGGTATAGGGCCTACTCTGCTTCCGCCAGGCGACACTATAGTTATATCAAAATGATCATAGTAATTCTTCCAAATCTGCACATTAAGCGAAAATTCAAATTGACTGACACTGAATTCAACTACCTCAGTCCTGCCCATTTGCAGTACCCCTGCGGCATGATTACCGGAGGCTCCTTCGTTACCGGTTCCGACTATTATATTGTTCTTCCAAACGTTAGCAACATCATTCAAAAAGGTTTCAATTAGAGATCTGCCTGTATGGGAGCCATAATTATTGCCAAAGCTGACATTGACCGCAACCGGTCTGCCGGCCTCCTGGGCAAAGCGCAGAGCAAAATCTATCCCCTGCATCAGCTGTGTGGTGCTGGGAAAGGATGAGCCTACCGATACACCCAGCTTTACTATTATCAGCTCGCTCCGGGAAGCTACCCCGCGATAAAGACCGTTGCTGGCCCGTCCGTTTCCTGCGGCTATCCCTGCCACATGAGTGCCATGCCCGCTCAGATCGGTACTGGGCACTATCTCCAGCCTTTGAGGCATTGGAGTACGCAAGGCCTGGTTTATCTGTTCCTGGGTGTACAAGGTTCCTATATCATAGCCGGGAGGAGGATTTCCTCTGATGGTTTGATCCCAGAGGGCGGCTATTCGTGTTGTCCCGTCATCATTTATAAAATCCGGATGGGAATAATCTATTCCCGAATCAATAATAGCTACATATACTCCTTCTCCATACAGGTCAAGAATACCCGTCTGTACCGGATTTATGCAGGAGGCGGTTCTGCCCTGATTTACCTCAAAAGCCAGCCTCTTTGGCTGTTCTATAAAAACTATTTCAGGATACTGAGCCAGGCGCTCAATCAGATATTGTGGAATTGTAAGAATTGCATATTCATTGGTTAATTCAACTGCTGAAATCTGCAGCTCGGCTCTTACCCGGTCAAGACTGCCGGTATATCTAACAATTAGCTCCCACATATCGGTATCGGGAGAAAAGCCTGTATTTAAGGTAATGGATTTTTGTCTTTCCTGCTCCGGCACATCCAGTGCCAGATTCAGCATATTATCAATTTTACCGCTTGGCTGGTTATTAGGCAGCATAATAACGCTCCATAGGATTTGCTTGATATAATTATATGCGCCATTCTTATTATAAATAAGATAACATTTACATTAACCAATATGCTGTTAACCAGATAGATCACACAGCCTTATGCAATAGCGGCAGCTTGATATTTATCTGAAATACATATACTCAGGATACAGGCTGATAAAGTCCTCCTGTTCCGCCAGATCAAGCTCAGCAGCTGCCTTAAGTATAGCCTTCAGTCTCAAAGCCGCATCCTTGTCCCCCAAATAGCTGATGGCTCCGCTTAAGGCACTGTTTCCAACAGGATAAATCCTGCCGTAAAGCTCTTTTGGCAACAGGCCTATATTGACAGCCTTCTGCAAATTCAGCATAAAACCAAAGCCACCGGCCAGGTAGACTCTATCTATATCGGCATATCCTATCCCGTATTCATTAAGCAGAATATCTATTCCTGCCCTTATGGCCGCCTTGGCCATCTGCAGCTGGCGAATGTCTTTTTGGGTGAAATAGAACTCTCTCCCGGCTTGCCCCTTTATCGGGAAGCCCTTATCAAAATACTTCTCATTCAGCAGGCCGGTTTCGTCTATTATGCCTGCCTCCAGCAGTTCGCTTGCCAGCTCAACTATTCCTGTTCCACACAGTCCGATGGCCTCCTTATCCCCTATTGTCCGGTAGAGGGTTTTACCATCGGCAATTTCTATATTGCAGATAGCTCCGGCAACACTTGGCATACCACAGGATATATTACCTCCTTCAAAGGCAGGCCCGGCCGCTACCGAGCTTACCAGGATCCTATCTTTATTCCCTAAGGCAAGCTCTCCGTTTGTTCCCAAATCAATAAAAAGGCAGGGCTTGTCCGCCTTGTCAAAATTACAGGCCAGCAAGCCTGACACTATATCTCCCCCTACAAAGGCGGATATCCCCGGCAGAACCGTTACAGAAGCGTCTAGATAATCCGAATTAAACAGCTGAAAAAAGGGCAACTCCACAGTAGAAATATTAACCGGAGTATAGGGATATCTCCCCAGACCCTCACATGAATATCCAAGCAATATATGCCCCATTGTCGTGTTGCAGGCAATAACCATCCTGCATATACTGCCGGTGTCCACACCCGTTCTTCCTGCCATATCACGAATGCCCCGTATAAGCTCTGCTTTAATCAGCTTCTGCAGTTGCTCCATCCTGCCGCCGACTGCTGCCTGTATTCTGGCTATAATATCCGCCCCATATGCCCTCTGGGGATTGGCCGCCGAATATGCCGCCAGTATTGTACCGTCCTCGATTCTTATAAGGCTTTGCTCTACGGTGCTGGTTCCTATATCCACTGCTATGGCATATTTATTTTCAACAGCTGCAGGCTCATTTTCAGCCTGCCCGTCCTTACATATCTGGCTGCTTTGATTTGACAATTCAACAGCCCTGCAGTCTGCTATTACATCAAAATCCGCTTCATCTGTCGCCAGCTCTATAACACAGTTATCCGAAGGATATGCCCTGCAAGCCATAAGCCAGCCCTGCCTGATTTCATCTTCTGTGAAAATATTTCCCTCCTGCGAATTTATCCTTGACGGTTTCTTGTCCGGACCGGGTTTTACAGATCCTTTCAGCAGCAAAATCCTGCATTTCCCGCAGTAGCCACTTCCACCACAGGCGGAGGCAAGCCTGATACCATGCTCTCTTAATGCCTCCAGCAGATTCAGATCTGCAGGACAGGATATACGCCAGGCTTCTTTACCATTTTTCATTACAATAATATCAAATCCTTCTGGTCTTTTCCTGTTCATACTATACATATCCTTCCACAATCAGTTTTCATTTCTATTATACTGCACATAAGTGTAAATCATATCTGTCACAGATGCAAGATTATGGCAAATTGAGAAATTACCATTACACTATAGATTTTCCCATTAATTAATCATAGAAATTTTCTCTCAATATGTTATCATAATATGGCGACAAATGTAACATAATGTTTAATTTTGGGGGAATATAGATGAAACACATAAGGCTATTTATAGCTGTATCAGCCGGTCTGCTCATTTTACTAAGCGGTCTGCTGGGCTATAAGTATTTTTATAGAGCAAGCAAGGATTTATCCTACAAGGAATTTATCAGTGCAGTTGAAAGAGGCCAGGTGCAGGAGGTAATACTGGAGGAAAACAGCAACAGCTTTGTAGCAGTCCTTAGGGAAAATACAAAGCAAAAATATACTGTTCCCCACCCAAAGACCGATGATTTTACCCAATATCTGCTGCTTAACGATGTAAAGGTAAGCTATGGCAACAGTTCGGCCATATCCACCCTGATAAATGCAGCCATAATAGCTGCAGTAATATTCGCTATAGTCCGGTACTCCCGCAGCACCGGCACCCAGACCGGCCTTATCAGTGATGCCAACTCAAAAAAAAGCAACAAGGACGAGGCGGTTACCCTTGCTCATGTAGCCGGAAATGAAGAAGCAAAGTCCATGGTGGAGGATATTATCGACTTTATCAAGGATCCCGACAAATATGCATCAGTAGGTGCCAGAATGCCAAAGGGCCTTTTATTCTACGGGCCTCCCGGAACCGGAAAAACCCTGATGGGTAAAGCGATAGCCGGAGAAGCCGGAGTACCCTTCTATGCCATGAGTGGCTCGGATTTTGTCCAGATGTATGTGGGAGTTGGTGCCAGCCGGGTAAGAAGCCTTTTTGCCAAGGCCAAAAAAAGCAGAAAGGCTGTTATATTCATTGATGAAATAGACGCAATAGGCAAAAAAAGAGCAAGAAGCGCGTCCGCAAGCAATGATGAGCGTGACCAGACATTAAATGCCCTGCTCAGTGAAATGAGCGGCTTTCATGATAACCAGGGAATTATAGTCATTGGGGCAACAAACCGTCTTGACACCCTGGATGAGGCCCTGCTTCGTCCCGGCCGTTTTGACAGGCACATAGAAATTGGCCTCCCCGATGTCAATGCCAGAAGACAGATTCTTGCCCTGCATGCTAAAAACAAACCCCTGGCGGACAATGTTGATCTGGACGGCCTTGCCAGATCCACAGTATACTTTTCCGGGGCTATGCTGGAGAATCTGCTGAACGAGGCTGCTATTAATGCTGCCAATGAAAAGTCTATATATATAAAGCCTGAACATATTGATAAAGCCTTCTACACTGTAATTGCCGGTGCCCAGAAAATCGACCGCAGCTATATAAGCGAGCTTGACAGAAAAATAACCGCTTATCACGAAGCAGGGCACGCCCTGGCCACCCATCTGCTGCTTCCGGACTACTTCATATCCAAGGTGACCATAATACCCAGTGTAAAAGGAGCAGGTGGCTTTAACCTGACCATTCCCAAAGATGAGATGTTTACAACAGAACGGCAGCTTAAGGCCAATATTCAGGTACTGCTTGCCGGACGGGCAGCGGAAGAAATAATCTTCGGCAGCGATGAGGTGACAACCGGAGCCGGCAATGATATTCAAAAGGCCTCACGACTTATGGTGGATTATATCAATAAGTTCGGTATGGACAACGAGCTTGGCCTGTTCAGCACCGAGGTTCTTGCCGACAGCCCGGATAATGAGCTGATTGCCAAATGCCGCGGCCGCATAAAGGAGCTGTATGATGATACGCTACGGCTAATAAGGGATAACCTTCCCCGTCTTGAGGCCATTACGGGGGAGCTGTTGGAAAAGGAAAGCCTAAGCGGAGATGATATAATACGGCTCTGCTCATAATGCTTTGCTCAGGCAGCAAAAACGTGCGCCCTCCGGCGCACGTTTCTTATGCATAAAAGATCTTTAATGCAGATAATAATATTTTTCGAGCTTGTTTTTCTTATCCAAAGCATTATTATAGCCGACATATTTATATTCCCGCACCAGCCTGCAATATTGTGAATCCTCTGTCAAAGGATACAGCCTGTATTCCTTATCCATATAAAACAATGCATTGATCACCGGTATTTCCTTATATAGCTGCATAAGGTAGCTGTTATAGGCTGTTATCTTAAGGCCTGCAAGCTCCAGCAGATACGAAGAGAGGTAGTTTACGCTCATAGCCTCAATATAATCCTCTTCTATGTCATAGTTTGCCCATATAACAAATGGTACCTTATATTTTAGCTGCTGGGTCAGCTCCATATCAGACATTATATCATACAAGCCCGAATAGGCTATTGGCTGATGGTCGCCAAACAGAAGTATTATTACCGGCTCATCCTGCTGCCTGAAATACTCAATCAGTTCACTAAATGCCTTGTCCGACTCCCTCAGAAGACTTAAATACTGATTTACATAGCCAAAGTCCGGATAGTCCTCCAGCCTGACGGTTTCCTCATCACTAAAAAGCTGCTCGGAGGAATAGCCTCCGTGGTTTTGCATCGTAACATTAAAAATGAACAGGGGCCCTCTATCCTTATTGTCCTCATATTTCTCTATTATCTTTGAATAGCTTTCCCGATCACTGATATAACCTCTTATGGTATGGGGGTTTACAAAGTCTTTTTCCGATATAAATTCATCAAAACCCAGTAACGGATATACCAAATCCCTCTTATAACCGGTGGGCTTATAAGGATGTATCGCTATGTTGTAATAGCCCTGATCCCTCAAGGTTGTCGCCAGTGAATCTGTCGGCTCCGTCACAAACTGCTGATAGGGCACACTGTTGGAAGGCAAAACAGCCATGCTGTTGCCTGTCAGAAATTCGTATTCCGTATCACTGGTTGCCCCGCCGAATACCGACACATATAATACTCCCTTTATCGTATCCTCATGCAGTGCCCTTATATTGGGCAGATAATCAATATTGGTCCTATAATCTCCTATCAGGCTAAGATCTGAAAAGGCCTCATTCATTATAACCAGCAAATTCGGCTTTTCTTCCGCAGCCGATACCTGCCCGTTTTTTCCATCATCGGAGGCTATTTGCCCTTCATAGGCTTTTGCTAAAATCCTTTCTGCTTCTTGACTTGAATAGCCCTCCGGTTTTTCTGCATTCATTGCCTCAATGTTGGCAACAAAGCCAAAGACTGTTCCATATGAGCTGTAGGTATATCTGGGGGCAAAGAAATCTATAACCCTTATCTTGCTTTTTATAAGATCAGTATTAAAAAACCAGTGGAAAACAAATACTGCATACAGCGCAAAGGAAGCTGCGGCAATAAGGCGATATCTCAGCCTTGGATTTTTAAATCTGTCCTCCAGCATATAGGCGATTGCAAACAAGGCAAGCAAAATCAGGCTGGATGCAAGAAAGTCCTTTGTAAAGCTTAATTCATAACCTCCCGCAACACTCAGACCGGTCCTCCAGACTAAAAGGTCGCTGGGAATTACCGGATTCCCTCTGAAAATATAGACAAGATAATTTATTAATGAAGCAAGATATATTAAAACCGTTCCAATAATTATAGTGAGCCTGATGTTCATTAAAAGAGCAAAAATCATGTAATAAATGACAATATACCATATAAGATTATACAAACCATATCTTTTAAACATATCGGGATTAGTGTTGCCAACCATGGTTTCTACCATAACAAAGGCCAGAAATGGCGATATGAGGAGAAAAAGGGCGTTAATCCATAGGGCATGCCTCTTCATCCATTTTTTCATGAAGGGTAAGCCCAGCATGCAGCCAGTCAAAAGCGCGGTGGATATAAAAAGAAAACCCAGTGCGGTAAACAATCTTGCACCGGTGAGCCGCTCCTGCCTTAGATAGATGCTGAAGACAAACAAGCTGTAGGCAGACATAATATACACAGGAATATATCTTCTATTATCATAAACAAGCTTAATTGCTTTTTTTAATTTCCTCATCCGTCACAAACCTCATAAGCTTTAATCGCCGATATGTTTATTAGCTTTAATCATAAGCTTTCATTCAATAGCAGCTGTCATTTACAGCCACAGACTGCTTCTTTTTTGTAATTTTTATACATAATAATTCTTATATATAATAAAGAAATCCCGAACATATGTCAACCAGCTTATGTTCAGGATTATTTTCAATTATTTTCAAAATACATGTTTGTCATGATGATGTATTATCCAGCTTACATATTTCCCTGTCATATGTAAGCAAACCGTTAACCTCATCTTCCACATCCGACAGCTGGGTATATACGGCCGCTGCCAGCCCCTTATCAATAAGACTGTTAATCCTTTCTTCCAGCTCCCTGTAAGCCCTGATAAAATCCTGCCGGTTTAAATATAGCCTGTAGCCATACAGCTGCAATGAATATGAATGCCCCTTTACGTAATAGGCATAGCCTCCATATTCGCTCAGCACCGTAGGGTATTTATTATGAACCTTTATTTTCATGGGATGAAAATAATTGTGAATGGAAACAAGGTCCCCGCATCCCTGGTTAAACCAGCCGGAAGCGTGATCTACAAGCCGTGTGGGATCAAGCCGGTGCACCATTTCGTAAGCATTTGCTGCATCAAACTGACCCCAGCCTTCATTGAACAATACCCAAACTATGATCGACGGATGATTATACAAAAGCTCAACCGTATCGGCACATTCTTTCATCCATTCTGCCCTGCCCTCAGCATTTCTTCTGCCAAAGCGGCGATACCGATGATCCTTTATCCTGGTAGCAAGCTTAGGAAAAAGGGTAGGCAGATAGCCTACAAGCAGCATATCGTACTTTTCACCGCCATTAACCATGTCCTGCCATACCAGCATTCCCAGGCGGTCACAATGATAATACCATCTTAAGGGTTCAATCTTCAGGTGCTTCCTTAGCATGTTAAAGCCTAATTCCTTAGCCTTCATGATATCATATACCATTGCCTCATCAGACGGAGGGGTATACAGACCGTCAGGCCAATAGCCCTGATCCAGAAGTCCCTTTTGGAAATAGGGCTTTTCATTCAGATATATTCTGGGAATACCCTGCTCATCCTTTTGTATTTCTACAGTCCGCATGGCAAAATAGCTTTCCACCCTGTCCTCCCCTGCAGTAATGACCATATCATACAGCCGCGGATTTTCAGGAGTCCAGGGAATATAGCCCGCAAAGGGAAGCTCAATGACAGGCAGCCTGCTGACGGTGCTGGCCAAAAGACGCCCCTGATCATAAATATCAACTTGAAAGAACAGATACTCAGCGTAAATCGGGTCAAAATCATCGTTCATAGAAATTTCAATGCGGACCAGATCTTCACTCATGACAGGAGCAATCCTAAGTGACTTTATATATAGCTGCGGCACCCATTCCATCCAGACAGTCTGCCAGATACCGCTTTGGGCGGTATAAAACATTCCTCCCCTTTTTAGCTTTTGCTTGCCTCTGCTGTGGAAGGAGCTGTCGGATAAATCCGTAACACTTACTGTAATCAGATTGCTTCCGTATTTTATATATTTTGTTATATCGACAGAAAATGGAAGATAACCTCCCGTATGCTCTCCTGCCATCTGATTGTTTATGTAAATTTTACAGGTCTGGTCCACAGCTCCAAAATGCAGGATGCATCGCATATTTTGTGGAATATAGCTAATCAGAAGCTCCCTTTCATACCATAGGATCTGATCTGGCTCCAGCTGCCTTCCCACACCCGACAGGATGCTTTCAGGCGAAAAAGGTACCAGGATTTTTCCCTCAAAGCTGTCGGGCCTTTTATCTTCTTCACTTATACTGTAATTCCAATAGCCGTTAAGAATCAGATAATTACTCCTTCTTAGCTGGGGTCTTGGATATTCAGGCAAAACACAGTCCGGATTTATCCGGCTGCCCCATTTTGTATACAGCTGGTTAAAGCCGGCCTGCTTATTTTTAAATAGCATGGTTCGAATGGCATCCTTAAACTTCATGTCCGACCCTCCGTCGGCGGTCAAAAATCAGACCATATACTTTATATAATTGTATTCCATAAATATGAATTATTTGCTCTATTCGTTACTGTACCATTTGCTTTGGGCGGTGTACATTCTTGCATACTCTCCGCCATTTGCCATAAGCTCTTCGTGGGTTCCAAGCTCTACTATCTTGCCTTCCTTCAGAACCACAATCCTGTCCGCCAGCTTAACCGATCCCAGCCGGTGAGTTACTATAATCGCCGTCTTATCCTTTGACAGCTCGGCAAAGCGATTATAGACCCTGGTTTCCTCCAAAGGATCTATTGCCGCTGTTGGTTCATCAAGTATTATTAGCTTATGCTTCCTGTAAAAGCCCCTGGCAATTGCCACCCTCTGCCATTGACCTCCCGATAAATCCACCCCGTCAAATTCACGGGACAGCATTGTATCATAGCCATTCGGGAAACACTCCTCATCCTTTGACAGTCCGGCCATAGCACTTACATGATCCAGCTCATTAACGCTCAGCTCTCTGCCAGCATCGCTTATCGTTATATTTTCAGACAATGTCATCTGATAACGGCCATAATTCTGAAAGACAGCGGAGGTATTCCTGGCCAGGGCAGACAGCTTAATTCTGTCCGTAGGTATATCCCCATACAGGATACTGCCCTCACTTGGCTGATATAAGCCGGTAATAAGCCTGATAAGTGTCGTTTTTCCCGAACCGTTTTCACCCACCAGGGCAACTGTTTCACCGTTTTTAATTGTAAGGTTAACCCCATTGATGGCATTTCTTTCAGCCTTAGGATATGCAAATACAACATCCTTAAGGACTATATCAAAATTCTCTGTAAGCTCCTCATCAGTCCCCTGCATCTCGGGAAAGTTCAGGAAATTAATATAGTTCTGGATTGTACCAAGATTCTGGGCTAAATTACCGATATGTGTGCATATAACCTCTTCCATTATTCCATAAAGCATTCCAATCGAGTTAAACACCGCAGCAAAGGCTCCAACGCTTATTTCCCCTTTCATTAAGGCATCAAAGAGCATATAAAGTATTCCTATATAGCCTGCTACTGTTAAAAGCCTCATGGCCAGCTCTGCCAGATTGGTTTTCAGACTGGCTCTAAAGCTTAATTTGTTAAGCAGCTTTAAGGTATCCATATATAGCCTTTTAAAAAAGTAAAAGCCACCCAGCAGCCTGGTTTCCTTGAAAAGCTCACGGCTTACCATACAGCTTTCATAATACTCATTCTGCCTGCGCACTGGCGCGCTTTTGTCTTCCAGCTTGGAAAATACCTTCGTCTTTATCAGCTGGGTCAGGGCTGTAGGCAAAAATACCAGAACAATTGCCCATGCAAGAACAGGCTTCAGGGAGAACATATAAAAGCCCATAAAAATGAAATAGGGAACATAAAAGGTAAATATTGTAAGGAAAATAAAGGCAAAGTAGGTAGAATTGTTTTTGCCCTGATTCGCCTTGTTGATATCATCCAGCTTGTTGCTGTCCTCAAAGGTTATGGGAGCTAACCTTGCAATTTTTTGATGCATCTGCTTGGACAGCTTGCCGTCAATAATAGAGAACATAAAATTCGGCAGATAGTTGCCGGCTCCATTAAGAAGCTGGCAGCCTATGTTGACCAGTCCCAGCCAGATTAGTGACAGTACCACGGCAGCAAGGTCGGCATTATTTAATGCAAATTGGCTTATCTTGTCAAAAAAGCGTTGCTGAAACATGGTTATCAGACCCCAGGAGAAACCGTGAAGTACACTAAGCACGCAGGATATGGTCAGCATAACAGGAGCTATCCTGACCAGCCTGGGAAAAAGTATTATAAATGCCTGCAGGGCATTGACCTTTTTTGCTTCTTTATTCTTATTCTTCTTTTCCTTGTTATCCTTATTTTCCTTACTCATGCTTCATACCAACCTTTCTGGCTTTCATACATCCTTGCATATATTCCGCCAAGCTCCACCAAAAAGTTATGGTTGCCCTGCTCGGCAACGCGGCCGTCATCAATCACCAATATTTCATCCGCCAGTCTGGCCGCTCCCAATCTGTGGGTAATAAATATGGTGGATTTTCCGGCAGATATTCTGCCAAACATTTCATATATATTGCTTTCGGCCACAGGATCAAGGGCTGCGGTTGGTTCATCAAGAATGGATACCGGCCTGCTGCTGTAGAGATTTCTTGCTATAGCAGCTCTTTGCCACTCTCCGCCGGATAGGTCAATACCCTCCTCCTTAATCTTGCCCAACCAGGTATTTACTCCGTCCGGCAGCTTGCTTACCGCCTCATCCAGGCCGATTGTATTAATGGCATCCTTCATTCTCTCATCATCATCCACTAATACGTTGCCAAGCTTAATATTATCCTTAAGCTGAATACTGTATCTGGCAAAATCCTGATATACCACCGAGAAGATACCTTTAAGCTCAGACAGTGTATAATCCCTCAGATTTTTGCCGTTAATATATATATCACCCTCATAATTGTCATACATTCCTGTAAGCAGCTTGGTTATGGTTGTTTTGCCGGCTCCGTTGACACCTACAAATGCATAATGCATTTTAGAGCGCAGCTTAAAGCTGCAGTTTTTAAGTATATATCTTTCGGTGCCGGGATATTTAAAGGAAACATTTTTAAACTCAATTGAATCAAACTCAAATCCTGACATGTCACTGGGCAAATCGGTGGCACCATCCTGCTCCGAAAGCTTTGAAAATTCACTCAGGTCCTTAAGATATTCCCTGATGGACGCAATCTGGCTTGTAATCCAGGCCAGCTGCCATGACATTAACTGAACAAGATTTAAGCTAGCTGTAACAAGACCCATAAACATACCAATAGTTATCTCTCCTGAGCCAACTGCCGGAATCAGCACACCGATAATGGCCAAATTTATGAATACCGTAATCAGGCTGGAGCCTTTCATTTTGATAAATCTTTTTAACTCGGCCCTTTGAGAGATTTTTCTGGCAGTTTCGTATTTTTCATGCCATATTTCATTGACATGATCGGAATAGGAGAAAAGAGTACGCTCTTCCACCAGTTCCCTGCCGGTCAGGATATAGCTAAGATACCAGCCTCTGCGATGATACTTCTCGGCTTCCTTATTTGCTTCATATGTGGTTTTACCGGCCTTTATTGCTATGTAGAAGAGGGGAACGCATATCAAAATTATCAGAAGTCCTGCCCACCATACCTGAGTCATTAAAATCATAAGAATTGATACAACTCTTGTTATCAGCTCCACAGCTCCAATCAGGTTGGCCATTCCACCTCTTATCTTGCCCACCGGGTCATTGCAGGTTCTGCTTATCAAATCCCAGGTATCATTATTTTCTATATGCTTATATTCCAGCCTGGCTCGCTTTTCAACAATTGCCTGGCGGAAATCTTCAGTCATTTTTATATTTATCCTGAGATTAACCAAATCCATCAGCAGTCCGTTAATATATTGGTACGCTATTATACCCATGGTTAAAAAAAGGGGAAGCATAATCTGTCCTCTGTCCGCCTTGCCCGTAAATATGGCTGTCGCAGTATCTATAAATTGCGCTGTTACATATATCTGCAGTGACGGCAGAAGGGCATTAAAAATTCTGACAGCGATGATAATAACAGACCAGAAGGGCGAATTTTTAATTGGGATAGTTAGTAAATCATACAGCTTATAATCTTTTGCCCGAATAACCATAATTATGTACCTGCCTTTACTTGTAATGTTCTAACAGGAAAGCCTGGCGTTAGACAGCATCGATTTCGTTAGCCCCAAAACGACCTATCAGACCTTTTAAGCTAACGAAATCGAGCGCTTACGCAAGAGGATATAAGAATTACGATTTTAATTCTATAGTCGCCTGCATCCCGGCTACGGTTTGTAATTTATAAAATTTTTATATTTGGGTTTTTAATATTTGATTTTATTTTAAGGAAATTTCTATATTTTTCAATATTATTATGAAAAAAATACATGCATTTCTCAGTTATTCTGCATAATTGGCACGATCCCTTTGAATAAAAATAAGCAGCGATTTATTTTCGCTGCTTGTTTTGAAAGGTGAAGCATGCATCCAATACAATTCCTTGCTATTTTATTCACTTATACTATTCAATTACCGCAATTACCTCCACTTCACAAAGAACATCCTTGGGAAGTTTCGCTGCGGCAACACAGCTTCTTGCAGGCTTTCCTGTAAAGTATTTTTCATAAACCTCGTTAAAGGCTGCAAAATCATCCATGTTTTTCAAAAAACAGGTAGTCTTTATAACATTGGCAAAGCCTATTCCTGCCGCCTGCAATAGGCCTTCAATATTCTTCATAACCTGCTGGGCCTGAACCCTTATATCTCCCTCCACCACCTGGCCGCTTGCCGGATCGATTGGAATCTGTCCTGATGCAAACATTAAATTGCCGTAAACTAAGGCCTGTGAATAAGGTCCAATTGCTGCAGGCGCTTTATCTGTCTGGATTACTTTAAACATGGCATACCTCCGCAAAATATGTAATAATTTCGATTTCAAAAATCTAAACATTATTATAATTTTGCAGGAAAAAAATATCAAGACAGAGTTTTTATGCATATTTTTCAGGCTTTTAACCAGCTTTAGCCGCAGCCGGTATGCCACAAAGGGCTTATCTTAATTCTCCCCGTATATGCTCTCATGCAGAAGCCTGATATTTTTATCAAAATCTATAGCCAAAACCGCCATCCCCCTGATTTTTAAATCCTTGTAGCTGCCCCGGGCCGGGATGCTGCCCTGCTTGATATCATACTTGATATAAGATGGCAAGGCCAGCAGCAGGGAGAAGATCTCAGACTCCTTCAGGTTAGTTGTTATCTGGGGCATTATCCTGCCTGCCAGCTCTGTAATGGCAGAAATTTTCAGATTTTTGACCTTGTCAAATACCTGTTTTAGCACTTCCCTTTGTTTTGCTGTTCGCATAAAGTCGGAGCCTATATAGCGGTTTCGCAAATAACCTAGAGCCTGCTTTCCATTCAGCAGCAGGGTTCCGGTCTCCATAATGCAGTCAAGGTCTTCATCCTTGCCGGTTAGTTTGTTTAGCTCCTTTACATAGCCGTTAATTATTGGAATATCCTCCTTGCCAACCTCAACAGTCACGCCACCTACAGCATCCACCATATCAATAAAGGCATAAAAATCTATTATCACATACTTATCTACGTCTATTTTAAAATTTTGCCGGATAGTATCGAGCAGCAGCTTTGCTCCTCCATATGCAAAGGCGGCATTAATGCGGTTGCCTTCTTTCTTGCCGGGGATTTTCAGGTATATATCCCTGAGGATCGATGTAGCAATGATGCTTTTTGTTTTTTTATTTATGGATATTAAAATCATGGCATCAGAACGGCCTCTTCCTCCACTTTTGCGGGAATCACTGCCTATCAGCAGGATATTAAGCACATTCCTGTCATTCTTTATATCACTGTAGGCCAGATTATCCTGTAACTTCCTTTCCAGCTCGGCTATTTCATCCTCTGACGCAGCCGGCAGCCGGCTGTCATCTTCTTCGGACAGGTAATCGATGTCATTAATTTCCTGGCGCAGACTGCTTTCATTAAAAGGTGTGCCGCCTTTATCTGCAGCTTCGCCCTCCTGCATATAATCGCTTATATAGGGCGTATATTGTCCTTCAGCAGCTTCCGCCATATCGGCAGTATTGTCAACAATATTTATCCTGGTAATCATGCTGTGGATATACAAATATACAAACAATATCAATACCGCTGCCAGGCCTGCAAAAGCCGATATGGCTATAATCAACACTTTCCTCCTTTTATTCGTCTGATGTGTCTGTTTCATATTCTCACCTAAATATCGTTATATAGTATCAGCAATACCCCGTAAAGCGGCTGTATCAGGGTAAGGCCTGCTCTTGCGCCTGTTCAGCCTGATTTGTTATTATTTCAATGTTTTTCTTCTGATAAGCTTTTTTACCATATCTGCCATAATAGCCATAGCCGTATCCATATCCGGCCGGCATGTATCTGACATTATTCAGCACACAGCCAATTATTTCAGCCCTGCTGCTTTCAACAATATGTTCCATTCCCTGCTGTATCTGCCTGACCTTAGAATAGTCCTGCCTGATGACATATATGACTCCATCTGCGTATTTGGCGAGCTCAAGGGTATCGGATATGACGGCTGAGGGAGCGCTGTCAAGAATTATGTAGTCATATTCCTCCTTAAGCTGCTCAAGAATTGATCCGATACTCCTTTCTCCCAAAACTTCCGATGCCTCCGGTACCGGCTTTGAGCATGCCAGGACAGCTATTTTATACTCATCGTAATACCTGATGGCATTAGAAAGCTTTTCCTTATTCTCCAGAACATCATTCAGATATACATTCCCGACCGAATCCGGCAGCATTTTTATGATACTGGGTCTTCTGAAGTCGCAGTCCACCAGTATAACCTTCCTGTCCAGCTCAGCCATGGCAAGGGCAAGATTAAAGGCAAATGTGCTTTTGCCCTCGGCTGGAATGGCGCTGGTAACAAGCAGGGTTTTTTTATTGCCACTGTTGATTATTTTATTAAGCCTGGTCCGGATTCTGTACAGATCATCCACATATTCCATGGCCATCCTGTCATTCTGCTCAGCCAGCCTTTTAACATCACCGATAATGCTTTTCTTGCGCTCATGAATATGGGGCAGCAGGCCAAGAAGCTTTACATTGGTAATCTCTGTCAAATCGTCAGGCTTATGGATGGTTTTTCTGGCAAAGGCGTAGATTATTATCAATAACAGGGCAAACGCCGCTCCGATAGCGGCTCCGTAACCCATAAGCTTAGGATAGTCAACCGGATTGGATGGCAAAGCAGGAATCCCCGACTCCTCTATCATATGCAAATGGGTTGTGCCCACCACGGTTTCAGCCACCTTGGGGTAATTTTTTATGACCGACTGCAATACCTCATAGGCCCTTGTGGGATTGTCCGACATTACCCTGATCGTGAACAAATTTGTATCCTTAACATTATCGGCAGTAATCTCCTCGGTTAATTCAGCAATCCCAAGCTCCTCTGCTATAATATTTTTGAGTACACTGCTGGTAATGATATAGGGAAAGGTGGCGGACAATTGAGATGCCCTCAGGCTGTCTTCATATATGCTTCCATTCGAGGCCAGTTCCAGATTTACCGTAAAGGTAACCGCTGCAGTATATTTTGGTCTGTATTTTTCCCGTGCATACAGGCAGACAAGCAGGGCGACGCCTAAAGCAAACAACGGTATCAGCCAGAAAAGCTTTTTTAATCCTTTTAAAAAATTTCTGAATATTACGGACAAATCTATTGTATATACCTCACCTAAGGCCGTATCATTGTTATTTTTCATAGCTTTCTCCATTTCCTTATTAATGTTGATTTTATCGCTAATTATTTACCGCTTCCTTTCTGTCATAATAGCCATAATCGTACTTGTATGATTTATTGAACAGAAGGCTGCTTTTCCCGAAAAGTGGCAAATGTACATTATTAAGCACACATCCCATGAATTCTGATGATGAATCCGACAGGATATTTATTGCCTCCTGTATTGCCCTTGTCGGAGCCATGCTTTGCCTTACAACCAAAATGGAAGAATCGGCTATATCCGCCAACAGCTCCGTATGGGCTGAGACAGTTATGGGAGGAGCGTCTATGATTACATAATCCATTATTTTTTTGGAGGCCGTTATAAGCTTATTAAAGGATTCCTTCAGTATCAAATCCAGGGAGTTGGACATTAATCTGCTGCCCAGCAAAAGGTACAATCCGCTGTCTTCATCAAAAACAAGAGCTTCCTTGATATCCTTGCTGCTTAATATGCATTCGCCGATTTCCTGTCCATGATCAACTTCTCTTTGGAGTATTTTATATACCGACGGCTTAAGAAAATCGGCATCCACCAGCAAAACATTGTGGCCCTTTTTTGCAAGGGAAAGGGCCAGATTAGTGGCTATAGTTGATTTTCCCTCTCCTGCCAGAACGCTTGTCACCAATAATACATTTCTGTCCTTTTGTGAGGCCTTATATTCATATCTGACTCTAATCTTTTTAATTGCCTCCACAAATGAAAAGCTGACAGTTGCGCTGCTGATAAGAAGATTTTTTTTCTTCCAAAAAAGACTTTTTGTCTTCTTTGAAAAGGGGCGTAAAATCTGACTTTTCTTTTCATGATAAACAACACCCAAAAGCCTTGTACTGAGCTTTTCCACCAGATCATCTTCATTTTTTATATTGTCACGCGTTATGGACAAATAAGCCAGCAGACCGGACATGGCCGCCATCCCCAAAAGACAGGATATTGTCATAATCCTGTAATAATTTGGGCTATTATCCGGATATGCAGGAAGCCTTGGTGCTTCCAGCAGATTAAGTATGGCATTGCCAAATATGTTGTCAGTAACATTAGTGTAATTGTCCATTATCGACCTTATTATTTGGTAAGCCAGATACGGACTCTTCGCCGTTACAGTCAGAACAAAAAGATTGGTCTCATCTATAAGCTTCGCTTCGATTTTTCCCGGAATCTTATCAAGCTGCAGGTCCTTTGTCACCTTGTTTTCCAGTACCGTACTGGAGAATACTCTCGTCAATGTTTCCGCAACCATATTTGCAGCTGCCAGATTAGTGTATACCATATTTGCTCCCTTTGTGGTGACTGCAAAGGTGGCACTGCTTTTATATGCCGGCTTATGCAGCAGGCTGTATGCAATATAAGTACACATGGCAACAGACAGTCCAAAAATTATAATCAGCCAGAAATCCTTCAGCAGATCCCGGACCAGAACGTTTATATCTATTTTTATAGGCTTTTCCCCATAGTTTTTTCCTGTATTATCCGACATTGCTCCCTCCTGTATTCCTTCCGGTGTATTCTATATTTTTGTGTCATGTGCAAATCAATTTGCCCACTGATTTTTCTCCTCAACAACCACAATCAGTCTGGTCTTGCCTGTAAAGCCCTCATATATGGTCAATTCATAATCAACATAATATACACCCGGAATTTTTGTATTGACATTTGAATAAATCTTTATCATATCCCTGCTAACGCTTTTGCCACCTATGATATATGAGGCTTGCTTAAGGAAGGAATAATCCTTATCCTCCAGACAAAAGCCATTAGGATAGCTTTCAGGGCTAAAGCTGTCGCCCTGCTCCAGATAAACAATATAGTCATCCATACTTATAATAGGCGTCCTGCTTTTCCTGTCATAACTCGGATACTGGTAAAAAACCTTAACAGGCAGATAGGAGCTGTCACCGCAGCTATTTGTCACCCAAAAGGTAACCTCAAACTCTCCCTCACGCTTTCCAAAATCCTCGTCAATCTCTTCATAACGGATATTATTGCTCAGATCTCCGTCAATACAGTCCTCCGCCCTCATATATTCAATAACGTCTATATAATCACCAATATTAAAGCTTAAAGGCCTTGATAATGAAAATTTTGGCGGTCTGTAATCCGTATATACAAGATATCTTTCCTTTTTTGTGATATTGTTGCTGCTGTCAAAGGCTGCATAGGTTATGAGCCGTTTTCCCGGGCTTATAAATTTGGATATACTTTCAATCATTAAGCTATCCGTTACATCCTTATCCCTATCATCATAGGCCGTAACATCACTAAGCAAAATCCCCTCATCCGCGCCAACCTCCATATATACCGTATCGGTGGGAAAGCTTATAATCGGCCCTGTGGTATCGGTGGTATAATTCTCATACAATCTGAAAAATATAAATGCAACAGATGACAGCGCAAATACAATAAGACCTCCCAATCTTAGCAATCTCATAGCTCTCTCCGTTTCCTAAGGTGTTTTTTAGTGTTTTTGGCTGCTTAAGCCTTTTTACAGACGCTAGCCCAGCTTTAGTTTCAGCTCGGACAATTCCCGGTTTTCTATCAGCCTGGCGGGATTATCCTTCAATAGCATATAAGCCATTTCCAGAGAAAAATTACTGCACAAAAAGTCAAATACTCCTGACAGATCGGTTGTCCTTTGTAAAACCCCATGAGCATCGCTTGCAATGAATGAAATCATATTGTGTTTTAGCAGATACAGGGCGGTATTTTGGACATACCTTCCGAAGGCCCCCAGTATGCTGCCCTTGTTTGCCTGTATCAGACAGCCTGCCTTAAGCCATTTTCCAGCCATCTGCGGAGCCCTTTGAACATATGGATACCTTTCCGGATGCGCAATTACCGGAACAAAGCCCAGGGCCAGCAGCTCATCGGTAATAAAGTCTATCAAGGCTAAATCCTTCTCCATGCCAAACTCAATCAAAATGTAGCGGGAGCCTCCCAGTGTTATAATTCTTCCCTGCTTTACCAGCTCCAGAATATTTTCCGAAGCATATACCTCCATACCGGGAAGTATTTTTACCGGTATATTTTCAGCCTTCGCTTCAGCCACAAGCTTGTCAAACAAGGCCATATAATACTCATCATAATAATTTTCATAGAAGTCTTCGGTATTGCAGTGGGGCGTTGCCACTATTGTATGAACTCCATGTTCAGCAGCAGCCCTCAGCATCATGAGTGATTCTGTCAGATTAGCCGCGCCGTCATCAATTCCGGGCATAATATGGGCATGTATATCAATCATGTCTGAAAAACCCTCTCCACCATTTATTTGACTGGCTTAAGCCGGCTGCAAGGCTTTGGCAGCCGCAGACAAAAGCATTCCCGGCTTGCCTTAGAGCTGATTTGGCTCTAATATAAGCTTTATACAATGCTATAAGATATTTTCTGACCGGAAGCAGGGCCAGCCATATGAAAGTATAGAAGCGCCATAAGGGTGAAGAGCAGCTAATTGTTTTCCCTTTGCGAATGAAGGCTGTGGCCACCCCTAAAATACACTCCGGTTCCACAAAACCGTCTCCTTTTAAGCAGTAATCCCCTATGGTTTTATACCTGTTGTTTTTCACACTGTTTATTCTGTGCAGAATATAATCCCCATACCTGTTTCTGAATAATATGACATCCCCTCTTTTCAGCCTTTTTGCCCTGTCCAGAATAACCTTGTCTCTGTTGCCTGCAATAAGGGGGCGCATGCTATTGCCTGTAACCGGAATAACCACCTTTCTGCCGGATTGAATCATCTCATAGGCAACAGGCAGCAGCTCATGGGTTGAAAATTTTCTGTATTTAGCCTCCATTTATCCCACCAATCCATTAAGATTCTTCAGCTCCTGCTTAAGGACGGCAACAGCTTCATAGTCCGGCCTGCAATACAGCCTGTAAACAGGAACAGCTCCAACCAGTTCATCCAGCAAATCCAGTGCCGTATTCAGCAGCTTTTCATCCCAACCGGGAGCATAGGTCAAGCCAATTAGGCTTATGGCTCCCTGCAGGGGGGATAAGCGTTCAACTCGGTTTTTATCTCCTCTTTCCAGCAATACTATAGCATTAATGGCAAGCCTTTTGTTTATATACTTTTCCGAAGAGCCGCACCAGGGGGCTCCGCAGCTGTACCAGATATTCATCTTCTTATAACAAAGGGCCTTGTCACCATTTATAATCCTTGCCTGCTCCCTGCTTTCCCACATATTTGTATGGGTGGACTTGCCTACACCGGAATGGGCACAGACTATGATTCCCATTCCAGCCCATTCCATCACTACTCCATGAAGCATCAGTCCGCCTTTTTTTATAACCGAATAGGCAAAAATATAGCTTAGCTCCAAGAAGCTGTCTGTTCCATTTGTTCCGGATCTGTCAGCTATCAGTTTCCACTTGCTCCAGCCCTCACTAATTGTATACGCAAGCCTGACATCTCCATTGCCGCTATACCTGACCCACAGCAGCTGATCAATACCCATCCTATAAATCTTGTAGGGTGACGGGCCGCTGCTGTAGCTTGCCAAGCATTTGCAATTAACGATATCCGGCAGGTCTTCGGCAGATATTATGCAGCTAAAGTCAGCTACCCTATCGTCCGCCTCATCTTCACAGACAAAGTCCATGGCTGCCGGCGGTAATTTATAGCCGGATGATGCAGGATAGTCCTCCATAATGCTTATGTAATATGGCCCAACCAAAAGCATGCCCAACTGCTTATGTATATTTGATTTATCAGCTCGGTACAACACTAAACCCCCACATCTTAGTACTTTGCTTGTCGCAGGCAAAAAGGGCATAAACAAAGTATTTCAGTTGGTCTATGACGCATAGTTTATCTAAAGCCTGATATATTGCACTCCAGCTTTCCAGATCCCCGCATTTACTGCAGTTTATTGTAATGAGGTCTTGCTCAACCCTTTTTCTGGTAAAGGGATTGTCAAAGTAAAAATTAGTGCTGCTCCAGCAATTTGTTGCAATTCTTTCAAAAAACGTTATTTCCTCAAATTTCATTACGGGCGCTTTATACATGCCATCTCAATCCTTTCTAATTTATTTTGGCTATATGCGGTCAGACAAAACCGCCTTTTGGCATTCTTTTGTGCTTTTAGCGGTCCTGACGATATTTGCATAAAGCTCCTTTAGTAAATCCTCCTCCATCTTTTCCTTCAGCTTAGCCTCACTGCAAATATATTCAGGCCATCCCCCCATGCTGCCGGTTTCAGCCAGCCTTGTAGCATAGCAGGAGGTACATGGGGTAGAGCATCCTTTGCATTTATCAGGAAGCGGCAGCAGCTTAACCTTTGACGGAAAGTCCTCCCAAGCCTTTATGAATCCCTCCTCAAAGGGATAGGTGCAGCAGTCATCCAGTATCTGGCAGCCTATCAGCTTTCCGTCCCAGGTTATCGTATATGAATTGACGCCCGCTTCACAACCATAAATAGTACCCTCTTGTTTATGCCCTATCCTGTTATACTCCTCCTCTCTTTCCTTAAGGATATCAGCAAGCTTCTCGCTAATGTCGATATCCGGCTGTATTCTGAAAAATGCTGTTAATGGTTCAATAATCCTGTCCATATATATTTTTTTCAGCATAGCCACATTCTCTGCCGGAGACAGCCTGTGGGCCTTAGCATCAGCAATACCTCCTCTTACCGGCATTGTCACAATCCTGCTGACATTAAAGCCTACCTCCGGACCCAATCCTTTTGCCCAGGTGCTTATCCTGTCCAAATCCTCCAGGTTATCCTTAATAATTGTAGTTCTAACAGTCAGCCTGGAGGGCAGCCGGCGCAGCCTGTCAACTCCCTCAAGCATTCTGTCATAGGCATCAGATGAGCCCGTTACCAGCCTGTATGTCTTGCCTGATGCTCCGTAGACGGTTACCCCAATATTATGGGGTGGAAGCTTTCTGAACAAGTCAAATATTTCATCCGTTATTAAGGTTGCATTGGTGTAAATGGACAGTACAAAGCCCATTGAAGCAATTTCGCTGTATATTTCAGCAAAATCCGGTCTTAGCAGGGGTTCTCCTCCGGTCAGCAAAAGTCCCAGGGTTCCAGCCTGTTTTACCTGTCTGGCCATATCTATCCATTCCTTGGCACTTTTTTCATTCATTAGCGATTTTGCATCATTGTCTATTCTAGTCAAACACATTTTGCAATGCAGATTGCACCTTGCAGTCAGCTCAAAGGTGCCGTTTAATGGAATTCTTATTATACTTCCTGTATCCATTTCTATTCCTCACATATCATAAGCATATCGGCCTTTTCGAGCTGTGATACAAAATCGTCAACATCGTTACCGGCCAGACCGGGATCTACATCATATTCTTTAGTTAAAGCCTCAATCAGTTCTGTAACAGTCGTACCCTCATTGATTAATTTAAACAGGAATGCTGCCGTTTCATTCAGGGTTATCAGGCCGTTAAAGCTGGCAATATTATTTCCGACAGGAATTACTATATCTGAATTGGCTATCCTCCTTAATATAAAACCAGGCTTAAGTTTAATTTTTTTATCCTTTTCCATATGTTTACCTTGCCTTTCTATAATAGTCCCACCTGCGGGCCATGAGCTTTTTGTGTGCCTGCAGACAGGTATATAAATAGTGTAACAGTAATTATTTATGCGAGAGACTTATTTTCATTCCAACTTGTTGAGCCGCTTCTTGTTTTAGTTCCATTCTTTATACGGATCAGCTGTCTGTTGTTAATCCGGTATATGCTTTTGCATTCGGCTAGAATATTGCTTCTATGGGTTGCAAAAATGCAAATTTTATTTTTGCCATATTCCATTATTCCTTTAAGGACCCTCGCCTCCGTTTGGGCATCCAGCGCCGAGGTGGCCTCATCAAGAAGCAAAACAGGTGCCTGTCGCAATAAGGCCCTGGCTATTGCTATTCTTTGCGCCTGGCCCTCGGATAGCCCCAATCCTCTTTCGCCTATCCTTGTATAAATTCCATCCGGCAATTCCTTAACAAAGCTATAGGCATCTGCCGCCTCAAGGACGGCAATTAACTCCTCATCTGTTGCATTGCTTTTTACCAGTCTCAGATTATCGGCTATAGTTCCTGACATAAGAGAATTGCCCTGAGGTACATACGAAAAATACCTTCTGGTGGAAGCAGATATATTTAGACTTTCGCCACTCCGGTCAATGAGCCTTGCTATGCCTGAGGCGGGCTTAAGCAAACCCAGCATAATTTTAAGCAGGGTGCTTTTGCCCTCACCTGATGGTCCTATAAGGGCAAGCAACTCTCCGGACTTTGCGCACAAACAGGCTTTTATCAGTACCTTTTCCCCATCTCTGTAGGCAAAATCCAAATCCATCAGCTCCAAAGCCAGGTCGGTCTCATCAATATCCTTGGGCACACACTCTTTTGTTGTCTCATAATCAGTTTCATTATCAAGCTCATATATATCGATTATCCTTCCGGCACAGGTGAGGATGTCTACAGCGCCCGGTACCAGGCCTGTCAGGGAGGAAAATGCGCCTGAGAGGGCTGCTGACTGCTGCAAAAACAAAATCATGGTTCCATAGCTTATAGCCCCTGTCCACAGCCGGTAGACCCCCCAGCCAAAGGCCGCATAGGATGTCATCAATCCGATAATTGATAAAAAGGATGAGGCAAAAACCGAGAATTTGTTGTATTCTATGCTCAAATCCAGATAACGGTTTTGTATATCTTTCATCCTGCGGCAAAAAAACGCTGCCAGATTGAAGCATTTTATCATCTGGAGATTGGATAGGGCTTCCTCCTCAAATGCCATAATTTCACTGCCAGCCTGCCTCATCCTGCTGTTGTAGCTCTTTAGCCTTTTCATTATCAGCCTGGACAACAGCAGGGAAAGAGGGGCGCTTGCTCCTGCTATCAGGGTCATGGCCGGGTCAAAGTACAACATGATTCCCAGGCTGGATATGAGGGTAGCAAGCTGTATTACCAGAGAAGGAAACCATCTGAGTATACCCGAGCTTATGGTTGCCAGATCGGAGCTTAATCTGTTAAGGAGATCTCCGCTGTGATATCTGCTAATCCCCTCCCAATCGGCATCCAGAATTTTATTGAACACTTCAGACTGCAGCTCGTTATGTATCCTTATACTCACCCTCGCAAAATATCTGCTGGTTGCCGCTTTGATTATTATGTTTATTGCGGCAGCAAATAATATCTGTATTGCATAAAAGCCCACAATCGCAGTCTGATGGCCTGTTACTGCATCTATCAGCTGCTTGGATACTACACTTGCCACAAGTGACATTAATGCCCCCAGCAAGCCTGTGACCGTAAAAGCTATGACAGAAAGCTTATATTTTGCCAGTTTGCTTTTTATCCAGGCTGCTTCCCTAATCAGCTGCTTTAGCTGATATGATTTTAGCCCTTGTATGATTTTTCTTACATTCTTAATCAACAGATAACCTCCATATTTTATGTCTGGGGGAATTATTCCCGGTAAAAAGTAAATTTAGCTTAACCCAGAGGCAGGAAGCTGTGTTCAATTAATTATTCCGTAGCTCTTCAAAAGCTTAATACGGCGCCTGCCTGTCCTGAGACTTTTATATAGCAAAGAGATATCAAAGTTATATCTTAAAAATCTGCGAATGCGTTTTAACCACAAAGCAGGAACCCTAATCGGTTTAATAGACGTCAGCCTGTATTTTCTCATAAGGTCCTTCTTTTTTGGTAAAAACAAGTTACGGTAATGGAATCTGCCGTAATTTACTGCTGCCCTCGTCATACTGCCGCCTATTCTTCTTTCTGCCGTCGCTTTACCAAATACACCCGCATTCATGATGTCCTCAAGCAGAAGGCTGTAATTGTTGCCACTGAAGCTGCTTTTAATATTAAAATTAAGATACCGGCTGCCAATATCCAGCAGGTCTGCATAGAATTTGCCGGCAGACAGACTGCGTATATTTTCTTCAACTTTCTCCCAATCTATTTCTGTATAATATTTCTCCCCATAAAGCAGCATATCAAGAAGCTGTCTGATTCCGACACCAAAGTACATAAAATGCTTGTATAAATGAAGAAAAAGAAACAGATAGCATTTGGTAGGGCTCATGCTGTATATCAGCCGTCCGTCAAGCTCCTGAGTTATACAGTCCTCATATACATCCTCCAAGCAGGAATTCATCCTGGCTCTTATCTGATTGGTATTATCCATAAGACTAGTGTGAACCTCTATTACCAGTCCGCTCTTATGTAAGAAGGTGATTTCTGACAATTCAGACAGAGGAATGACGTTCAAATCCAGATCCTCCATAACAAAGCCGTTTTGCTCCAATATATTGCGGCAAATATTAAAGTCCTCTGTTTTTATATAAATATCCTCGTCCCTGCTGGGCCTGTGATCCGCCAGCTCTCCATACAGGCTGCGGCATATCAGCCCCTTAAGCAGCAAAGGCTTTATTCCCGCACATAGAAGCTTGTTATAGATGTCCAGAAAGACCTGTGTTCTGCATATCTGTTCTTTGATGCTGACAACTGAAGAGGCAAAACATTTACTTCTGAGCTCTATTGGGGCTTTGCTGAAAATCTCATATTTGCTGCAGCCTTCATAAACCAGCGGGACAATATTATGAATTTTTGCATAAGCCGATATCCTTTCCCAATCCGGGTTTTTAAGCTTCATCGGTTTACCTCGTATAGCAGTATTAATGACTGCCAAAAAATTATAAATCTGCTGATCCATATCATTACTCCATTCTTATGCATAGCATATAACCGGCAGTGTCACACACAAGCTCAGCTTGCTCCCTTACCCAAAATAGCAACTCCTATAGTCAATATTTCCAGCTCCTGCTCGATAATATTGCTGCTGTTTATAGATAAGGACCGTACAGCTGTCGCTTCCTTTGCATCAGCCTTAAGGTCCAGTCTAACAAATCCAGTCAGGGAGATTATTGCAAATATGAATAAAACCGTAACCCCTAAAGAACCAGATGAGGTCGATTGCATATTTATGCTATTCGCTTAATTATTATATCCATTATTTTCCAACGTAATGAATTATATAATATGCAATTGATAAATTCAACCACATTGTATTTAAATAAGGCATTTTTTTATTTACAGCAAAGCGTATATTTATACAGCAATATCATCAATTCATCTCTTTCTGTTCAATTGCGATTTATCCTTTCAACATCTTGTACATTTCGCGTACAAAGATAAAAAATTCAACCGCAAACTTTAGCCGGCTGTGACAAAATGCGGCTAAGCCTTGCGGGCGGAATGTACACCCGCCGGGCAAACAAAAAAGCTGTCGCATAACTGCTGACAGCTTTTTTGTTAATCTTTATTTTATTTTGATATTATTCATATTACAGCTTATCGCAGCTTCAGAATACTACGATTAAAAGTATTATTGCCAGTATAATCAGAATAGGGGCAAAAACCAAAAGGGCGGCTATAATCATTGCAGCAAGGTCGTTCTTTTCCAGCTCAAGCCGTTTTTCATCATATGCCTCTTCGGATATATCCTCATTTCCGGCATTCTTTACGTTTCTTTTGCTGCTTCTTTCCTTAAGCAGGTTTAATGCTCTATCAACCTTTCTTTGAAATAACATTCAGGCATCATAACCTTTCTTACATAACTGATAATAGCTATTATCACAATTAAAATCATATTTTATATCTAATTGCTGAAATTATTGGCAGCCGGTTTAAAGACATCATAACATACTAATTTTAATGCAGTTTGTCACTCTTAAGCCTTCTTTTTAACCCTATCCAGCTTGTGATGACATGCCACAAAATGACCAGGAGATATCTCCTCCAGCTCGGGAGTTATTTTTTTGCATATATCCGTTGCATATTTGCAGCGGGTATGGAACTTGCAGCCTGTGGGAGGATTTATCGGGCTGGGGATGTCGCCCTCCAGCAGTATAAGCTCCTTCTTCTTGTCTACATCTGTAGTAGGTATGGCGGACAATAGAGCTTCAGTATAAGGATGTGTAGGATTGTCAAACAGCTCCTGAGTATCGGCCAGCTCCATAATATTTCCCAGATACATGACACATACACGGTCGCTGATATATTTAATAACACTAAGGTCATGAGATATAAACAAATAGGTTAAATTCTGCTGCTCCTTCAGATCCAGCAGCAGGTTAATAATTTGCGACTGTATGGATACGTCAAGGGCGGATACCGCCTCATCACATACCACAAACTTAGGCTGCAGGGCAAGAGAACGGGCTATTCCTATACGCTGTCTTTGGCCACCTGAAAACTGGTGAGGATACCTGTTGATAAAGTAAGGCGCCAGACCACATTTTTCCATTACCTCAAGAATGTATTCCTGCATCTTCTCATCATGGGCGCTGAAGAATTTATGGGCCAGCAATCCCTCCGATATAATCTGTCCGACAGTCATTCTCGGATTCAATGAAGAATAGGGATCCTGGAAAATCAATTGCAAATCCCTTCTGAGCAGTCTCATCTCTTCATCCGTCAGACGGGCCAGGTTAATGCCTTTGTCACGGTATAGCTCATACTTTTCAAAATCCGGATGGCTCTTATACTGCTCCATCAGCTTATATATATCATCCCGGATAGCCTTAAGCTCGTTTTCCTTCTGCTGTATCTTTTCTTCTGACTGCTTGAGCTTAAGCTTGTCCTTGCCGGTCTTTGCCTCTATCTCTGCAGAGCTGTTCCCTCTTTCCTTCAGTATTGAAATTTTTCCATCAAGGGCTATTTTATCCTCGTGCAGCTTGTTTTTCAGTCTTCGCAGCTCAACACCTGTTTTATATTCCTTTACCAGGATCTCGGAAATCTGTGTCAAATCCTCAGCCACAAAGAAGCCGCCGATTAGCTGCACTATATCCATGAATAAATCTCTGGCTTCCTTCTGAACATCCTGCAGCTTTTGTCGCTCCTTATCCTTTGCATCAGACTCAGGCATGGCCTCATAAGCTGCCTGCAACTGAGCCTCTTTTTGGCGAAGCTTATCTAGGGTCTTTCTCTTGCTTACCAGATTCGACAGGATATCCAGAACATATTGGGGGGCCACATCATCAATATCCCTTCCATAATACATGGTACGGCCGTCAGTCTGGCGATACAGCTGCAGAATGGATCTGCCCAGAGTGGATTTGCCGCAGCCGCTCTCCCCCACCAGACCAAGGGTTTCACCCTCATAAATATCTATTGAAATGTTGTCATTTGCCTTTACAAATGCTTTTTCCTGAATGAAGCCGCTGCTTTTAACCGGGAAATACTGCTTGAGTCCGTCAACCCGGATTAAAACCTTTCTTTTTTTATTTTCCATATTATTTGCCACTTGATCTTACCTCCTTATCCGGATAAAAGCATCGTATCTTATGACCCGGCTCTATTTCAGCCAGTTCAGGCTCCTTTTCGCGGCATCTGTCGGTAGCGTACTTGCATCTGGGAGCAAATTTACAGCCCTTTGGAAGATCCAAAGGATGCGGAACTGCACCGGGAATAGCCTCAAGGCGTACTCCGGCAGGAGTATCCAGGCGGGGTATTGAATACATCAGGCCTTCGGTGTATGGATGCAGATAACGGCTTTCCTTTCCGAATATAGTCCTTGCAGAGGCCATTTCCACCACCTGCCCGCAATACATAACAGCCACATCATCCGCCATTTCGTTTATAACACCCAAATCATGGGTAATAAAAAGGATGCTTGTTCCGTTCTCCTTCTTAAGCTCATTCATAAGCTTGAGTATCTGCGCCTGTATGGTAACATCCAGGGCGGTGGTGGGCTCGTCGGCGATCAAAAGCCTGGGCCGACAGGCCAGCGCCATAGCAATCATGACACGCTGCCTCATTCCTCCTGACAGCTGGTGCGGATATTGCTTGGCTACAGCCTCCGGATTGGGGATCTTAACCTCGTTAAGCATCTCCACCACCTTAGCTGCTGCCTGCTTCTTTGTCATGCCCTGATGTATAATAAAGGGCTCCACCACCTGCTTTTCGACAGTAAAGACAGGATTTAGGCTGGTCATTGGCTCCTGGAATATCACAGATATATCATTTCCTCTAATTTTGCTTATCTCTTTAACGCTCAGCTCTACAAGATTCTTTCCGTCAAATATAATTTCTCCGCTGTCAATATATCCATTACCGTCAAGAAGCTTTATAATGCTCATTGCCGATACACTTTTTCCGCTGCCGCTTTCACCAACAATTCCGAGGGTTTTACCCGCTTCAACTGAATATGATACCCCGTTAACCGCCTTTACAATTCCTTTCTTGGTTTTAAAATAGGTATGAAGATTATTTATTTCAAGTAACGGCATTTTCATTCTCCCTTCCACTATCTAGCGCTCGCGTGACTTCGGATCTATAGCATCACGCAAGCCGTCACCGGTAAGGTTGATGCATATTACGCAAATACTCAAAATGATAGATGCGAATACCCATCTCCACCAGCAATTTTGTATTACAATACTGTTATTGCTGCCAAAGAGCATATTTCCCCATGTAGGCTGTGGCGCCGGTACACCAAAGCCCAGATATGAAAGGGTTGCCTCCGTCAGCATACAGGTGGCAAAATCCAGAGTGGCGGTAACTATAACAACAGAAATAACATTCGGCAATATATGGCGAAATACTATTTTCATACGCTTAACGCCTATTGAACGTGCCGCCGTAACAAATTCCTTTTCTCTCTCGGCCAGAACCTGAGCACGAACCAGTCTTGACAGGGTTGGCCATTGCAAAAGCCCTAGGATAACCATAATCAGGAATATCTTCTGGTTGGAGGTCATATTGTTTCCTATAAGGGCCGACAGTATCATTGCAAACGGCAAAAAGGGAAGTCCGGATATAATTTCAACAATTCTCTGCAAAATCATATCCACCTTTCCACCAAAGAAGCCGGATATACAGCCAATAATAACACCAACAATAGTAGATATTATTACAGATACCGCTCCTATTGTCATTGACATCTTACCGCCATTTACCAGGCGGTTCAGAATATCTCTTCCGAGATCATCTGTTCCTAAAGGATAGCCCTTAAGACCCCAGGTCAATATTTTACCGTCATCATTTACGGCATAATTCTGATAAAAGCCTGTAAACAATGCTTTAATGCTTGTGGCCTTTATCTTGTCAGGTACCTGGGCCTGTTTATAGAAGTTGGCCCCCCATGCCAGCACTTCACCATTTTCAGTCAATGCTGTGTAATGGTATCTTCCTCCCTGAATTGATACAATCTTGCTATCTGTTTGGGGTAGCAAATTTTCACCATAGGAGGATATATTGCCCCATACAAATACCCTTCCTTCATCGTTAACTGCTGCCATCGTAGAGGCTGTGGCGGCTATATCAACAATCCTGCCCATTCCCTCAGGTATATTGGCATAGGCATTTTTCTGCTTGCCAAGGTACACTGCCCTGCCATCGAAGGTAAGCCCAAGTACCGCATCTGATGATGTAACAATCTTGGCTATTTGTCCCTGGTATTCGTTTTTTGCCTTAAAGTCATTGGTAGCTTCATTACCGAAGAAATAAACATACCCATCCTCCGTCAGTACCAGGGAGCACTGATAGCCTGCCGCAATATCCTTAATATTTTTAAGCTTTTCAACCTCTTCAGGAACCGAGCCCTGATTAAGACGGTTGCTGCCCCAGGCCCATACATCTCCATATTCATCAAGAGCCAGTACATGATCATATCCTGCAGCAATCTTGACAACCTTGCCCATTCCCATCGGAATCTTGGAAATATCCATTGTTCTGCTAAGCTTTGGCTTACCCCAGACGTATACCTTGCCGTCATTTGACAAGCCCACGCTAAATATAGGCCCCACAGATATCTGCTTTACATTGCCGTCCAGCTCTTTTGGAAAACTCATAAGATTCATTCCGGGTGAAACGTTTATCTGGCTGGTTTCGGAAAAGGCCAAATCCTGCTTAAAGAAATATGGACCGATAAATACAAAAGCAAATATCAGTAAAAAGGTTATAAAACCTGCCATGGAAAGCCTGTTTTCCTTAAATTGCTTAATTGTTGAGCGCAGCGGGCTCTGCACCTGCTCCTCTTCCAGTATTGACAGCTTTCTTTTTCCACTCCCGAATAATTTAACAGACAGGAGGTAGAAAAAGCCCTTTTTCTTCCTTGTATTTTCTTTGCTCATTATCACACTACCTCCCTCTTATTTATTTACCCTGACTCGCGGATCTACCAATCCATAGCTTAAGTCAATGATAATGTTTCCCAAACTTGCAATAACAAAATAAAACATCTGTACAGTAACAGCTATGTTATAATCCTGATTGCTCAGTGCATCTATATAAAATTTACCCATGCCATGCAGGTTAAACATTCTTTCAATAACCAGAGAGCCGGAAAAAATGGTAAGAAACCAACCGATTATAATCGTGATAACCGGAAGCAATGCATTTCTCCATGCATGTGAATAAATAACCACCTTTTCCTTCAGCCCCTTTGCTCTTGCAGTTTTAACATAATCCATATGCAGGGCGTCTATCATGGCAGCCCTCACATAACGGATTATTCCTCCAAGCGAACCGATAGTCATAATAAATAGAGGAAGGGCCAAATGATACATTTTGTCAAAAAAGGCTTCTATGGCAGTACCCTGAAAATTTGGCGTAGTCATGCCACTGACGGGAAACCATTCCAGCTTGACTGCGAAGAAGAATATGCAGACCAAAGCTATAATAAAGGTAGGCAGGCTATAACCAACAATGGTAAATACCTGCACTATGTTATCAAAAATTGAATTTTGCTTAACAGCACAACGGATACCGATTGGTATCGCTATCCCTAGTGATAACAGAATTGCAAATACATTGATAAATATTGTATTCTTCATCGGAGCCACTATAAGCTCACTTACAGGCTGTTTGTAAACAGAGGACATACCAAAATCCCCTTTAAGGATATTGCCCAGCCATCTGCCGTACCTGACCAGCAAGGGATCATCCAGGCCCAGACGCTGTCTTGCCTGCTGATACATCTGCTGATATACCTCTGCAGGCACCTTGTTCTTTATAGATTGCACCTCAACTCTGGCAGGATCACCTGGGATCATGTTGTAGAGCATAAAGGTTAAAAAAGACATTACAAAGATAAGTATTACAAAATAAAGCAATCTCTTTAATACATACTTAAGCATTCCATTACCCACTCTCTTTTTTTATTTAAGCCATTTTCATCACAGATAATCATGACAGCTAATAATAGGCTTCTTCACTACGTTCAGTATTTATTTTTTCCTTCACCGCTTAATTATAACCGGGTTGTCGTCAGCATGGTCTAAGCTAACTAAGCGCAGTGAAGGATCCTATTATTCTTTTTTCTTTTATTTTTTTCCTTTGAGAAAATAGAAATAGGGTATGAAGCATACCCTATTTCCTTTCCTAATGAAGCTTCCGTTATTCTTCAACATATGCATAGAGCAATGCATACGGCAGATCAAATAATGCGTTAATATTGTAATTCTTGAGCTTATCATTGTAGAAATCATGATAAATATTTGAATAAAGCGGAACATCGGGAAGCAGGTAATTCCATCTCTCAATAAACTTAACAAACTTATCCTTGAAGCCATCTCTGTCGGCAGGATCTGTCAGAACCATCTCGGAAGCAAGTCTGGCAAGCTCCTCATCCTTAATCCAGTTGTCATTTGCGCCTGTCTCAAACAGAACAGGATCTATTGTATACTGTGAGGACTGGTCATATATAGCATTGAAGTTTGTAGCCAGGTTGAACATGTGATAGGTAGGAACAGCATATTTCGGATCCTGGCTGCCATCACGGTAAAGGTAGTTCAACAATTCGGTGAAGGTCATAACAGTCTGGTTAATCTGCATACCTGCGGCAGCTACGTCAGGATTGTTCTGCAGCTTAACTACCAGAAGCTCGGAAACAGGATTCTGCTCGCTGGAAGCCCATTCAAGTACGAGAGGCATCAAAGTGCCGTCATCCAGCTTCTTGTAGCGGATACCTTCCTTATAAGGATTACCATCCTTATCATAAATCCAACCGCCATTTTCAAGCTCTTCTATTGCCTTTTCAAGGCTGTAAGGATATTGATTCAGCTTCTCGTCAAGCACATCCTTGGACTCCTTGTACATCCACATTGCTACTCCGTAAGGGCCGTTTACTACGGAACCGAAGCCGCCTGTGAAGGCCTTTGCAAAATCATTTCGATCAAGCAGATATGCAATGGCATGACGAACCTCTATGAACTGAGTAGGGCCAAAATCTGCGATCAGCTGCAGCTTTCCATAGCCGGCACGGTCATATGATGTGTAGCTGAAGCCACCGGCATCAACAAGGTCCAGTCCAGCATTAATCTCATTACCGCTGGATAAGCCGTTGAGCAAATCGACTGAACCGGTCCTTAATTCGTCCATCTGAGTCTCTGTTACTACCTTCTTATAAATCAAAGTCTTAATCTGTGCCTTTTGTCCATCATGATTACCCTTGTAATTAGGATTTACCTCAAGGATAGCAGTCTTTGTTGATTTATCAAATTCCTTCAGGTAATAAGGGCCTGAGCTTACACGAGGAATAGCTCCTCTGGCTGCATTAATCTTGGCTTCATATGCTTCCTTTGTGAAATTATCGGAGAAGTAGCAGCCTTCGCCGTCATCCTTAATTGTAACCTGATCATCCAGCCAAAAGCTAAGCTTTGTAGGACCTAATTGGGTTAAACCAAGCTCATAGAAATAAGGAATATATTCTGCATCAATAGTTACTGAGAATGTGTATTCATCCAGCAATCTAACGCCTGTAAATACCTTGCTTTTGCCCTGGGCATAATCGGCCCAGCCTTTGAAGTACTTACCAACCAAGCTGTTGTCGGCACCCATGTCGCCTACTACCTTTGAAGACCAAAGCATAGCAGTTGTAACATAGTCAATTGCCTTAATTTCGGAACCGTCGTTATACACCAGTCCTTTATTGATGGTGTAAGTATAAGTCTTAGAGCCGTCGGCATTGAGTTCAGTCTTATACTCCTTTACTGCGGTTTTGTTGACAACAAACTCACCAGCGCTGGTTAACTCAACCGTTTCGTTTCCTTCAATCATTCTGTAAATATCGTAGTCGGCCGCACCATTCTGGAAAAAGGGTACAAAATCGCCACCGATTTCTGTGGTGCTACCAATTATAAGCTGTCCGGACGGGTCTTTGCCGGCCTTTTTTCCGCATGCAGCAAATGCAGTTGTTACCATGCATGCGATTAGCAATACAGATATTATTTTCTTTACCATATTATTTCCTCCTATTAAGTTTAAGATTGCCTAAAAATTAAAAACGCCCTGCTAAGCAACAGCGTCCCGATTAGCAAATCTTATGACTATTATAATGTCTATTTATGGCTTTGTCAATGTACTATGTTAAATTAAACGGCTGCTAATTTAAGACATTTGCAGCGATATTTTCTAGCAAATGCAATATACTTTCCTCCAAAGCTCTCCAAAACGCCTCATATTTTCGCCGGGGTAACCAAGTCACAGATTCATTTATCAATTCATATAATGTGACATAAAGGAGTGAAATGGATGTTATCTCAATCAAATATTGGTATTTTTGGCGGAGATATGCGTCAGGTGTATCTGGCGGACGCATTGCTTAAAAAAGGATACCATGTTTGCACCTTTAAAACACTGGAAAAAATTGAGCACAAAAACTGCACCCAGCTGAACAGCTTAAGAGAGCTGTTTAATCAATGCAAAATAGTAATTGGCCCCATTCCCTTTAACAAGGATCATGTCTTTGCAGCTTCCGCAAGTGCCACAGAAAATGTGAATTCCAGCCTGTCAGAGCTTATAACAAAAAATCATATACTTATCGGCGGAATTATTCCGTCCCAAATAGTCGAAGGCTGCCAAGCCAGGGGCATCCCTTGCTATGACTATATGAACGATGAAAAAATTGCAATTTTAAATGCGATTGCAACCGCTGAAGGCACTATTATGGAGGCTATTAAAAGCAGTGATATCAACCTTCACGGCAGCAACTGCCTCATTCTGGGGTATGGCAGGTGCGGTAAAGTCCTGGCAGGCAAGTTAAAGGCACTGGATGCCAGGGTTACAATAGCCGCACGTTCACCGGAAGCACTGGCATATGCTGAAGCTGCAGGCTTTCAGACATGCGAACTGTCTGATATTAAAAGCATACTGCCTTCCTTCAATTTTATATTTAATACAATACCTGCACTGGTACTGGACAAAGATCATCTTGCCCATGTTGATCCCAAGGTCACAATAATTGATATTGCTTCACAGCCTGGTGGAGTAGACTTCGAATATGCCATTAAGCACAATCTGAACGCCAAGCTTTGTCTTGGCATACCCGGCAAGGTTTCACCAAAAACATCTGCCGAGATTATTTTAAACGGTATCATGTCCTTTATTAAAGAAAGAAGTGATTAGATGAAATTAAGCGGAAAAAATGTTGGTATAGCCTTCACTGGCTCATATTGCACTTTTGATAAGGTCTTTCCACAAATAGAAAAGCTAATCATGGAAAATGCAAATGTTTATCCAATCTTCTCCGAACGCAGTCAGACCACAGACACCAGATTCGGTCTGGCCAAGGATTTTCTTTTACGGGCTGAAGCAATCACCGGCAGGCAGCCCATAACAACAATTGCAGAAGCCGAAAAAATCGCCCCCAACAAAATGCTGGATATACTGGCTATCGCTCCATGTACAGGCAATACCCTGGCAAAGCTGGCGCTTGCCATCACCGACTCTACAGTTTTGATGGCTGCTAAGGCTATGCTCAGAAACGGCAAGCCTGTGGTTATTGCCGTCTCTACCAATGACGCCTTAAGCAATAACCTAAAAAATATCGGATATCTTGCCAACAGCAAGAATATTTATTTTGTTCCCTTCAGGCAGGACAATTACAAAGATAAGCCCAACAGCATGGTGGCTGATTTTGACCTGCTTGTCCCTGCTCTGGAGGAGGCACTTGAGGGAAGGCAGCTTCAGCCTGTTTTGCTGTCTCCCAAATAAAGCAAGGCTTTAATCAAATATGGATTATAAGCTTTCCGGGCAATTGCGCTCCAAAGCAAAATAAAAGCAAAATATTAGGAGCCTGCTGTAAAGCCTATTACAACAAGGATGACACAGCAGGCTCCAATATTTATATTATTGCTCTGATTTGTATATGCCTGAAATAAATTACTCCTTGGATGTATTTGGTTTCTCAAGATCTACGATAGCGCTCTTTTTCATGGGGATGCGGCAGTTCTTATTGTTTCCGAATTCAACTATTACTACTTCATCCATTACATCAATAACCACACCATAAAAACCACTGCTTGTCAACACACTGTCACCAGGGGCAAGTGTAGCCAGCATGGCGTTCAGCTGCTTCTGCTGCTTTTTCTGCGGCCTGATCAATATAAAATAGAATACCAGACCCAGCAAAGCAATCTGACCAAACAGCACAATCCACTGCAGGGCAGGGTTGGTTGCCGCCTCAGTTGTAGCTTCCAATAAAACAAAATTATTCATTAACCATTAACCTCCTGATCTTTTATTTATTCTTCACTATTTGCCAAGCTTTCAAGTTTTTGCTTCTTGTATTGCTTATAACGTCCCTCTCTGATTGCAAGCCTTATCTCTTCCATCATATGATTGTAAAAATACAGATTATGAAGCACCAAAAGCCTCATTCCGAGCATTTCCCTGGCCTTCAGCAGATGTCTGATATAGGCTCTGCTGTAACGGGTACAGGCGGGACAAGCGCAGCCTTCCTCAATTGGCAGACTGTCCAGCTCATATTTTGCATTCATCAAATTCATTTTTCCTTTGTTGGTATAAGCATGGCCATGTCGGCCATTACGGGTCGGGTATACGCAGTCAAAGAAATCCACTCCCCGATCAACTGCTTCAAGAATATTGGCAGGCGTTCCTACACCCATCAGATAAACAGGCTTATCCACAGGAAGATAGGGTACTGTTTCTTCTATTATATAATACATTTCCTCATGGCTTTCGCCCACCGCCAGTCCGCCCAGGGCATATCCGTCAAGCTCAAGCTCCGTTATCCGCTTAGCGTGCTCTATCCTGATATCGGCGTATGTTCCCCCCTGATTAATGCCAAACAGCATCTGCTTCTTGTTAATTGTATCCTCCAGGCTGTTCAGCCTTTGAAGCTCCTTCTTACAGCGTACCAGCCATCTGGTGGTTCTGTCAACAGAATCCTGCATATACTCTCTGCTGGAGGGGTAGGGAGGACATTCATCAAAGGCCATGGCAATGGTTGATCCCAGGTTAGATTGTATTTGAATACTCTCCTCGGGCCCCATGAATATTTTCCGACCGTCAATATGGGAGTTGAAATACACTCCCTCCTCCTTTATCCTTCTTAAACCCGCCAGTGAAAAAACCTGAAATCCTCCTGAGTCGGTAAGTATGGGCCTTTCCCATACCATAAACCTATGCAGGCCACCCAGCTGCTTAATCACCTTATCTCCCGGCCTGACATGCAGATGGTAGGTATTGGACAGCTGCACCTGAGTTCCAATCTCATAAAGATCTGCAGTTGAGACGGCACCCTTTATAGCTGCTGCTGTTCCTACATTCATAAAAACCGGGGTCTGTATTGTACCATGTACGGTAACAAATTCACCGCTTTTTGCCATACCGTCCCGTGCTATTAATCTGTACATATAATCTTCCTCTTTCTGAAGTACATCCTGTCGCTAAGTCTGACATTGCACATATAAAATTCAACTGAATACATGGCTGTTCTTCAGGAATTTAAACGGTTTCCTTCAAAGCAGCCAAGCCAGCCTATACTTTTAGTATACAATATTAAAAGTATAGCATAAAGCATTATATTTTCAATAAAAAAATCAGCGATATCGTAAAGATATCGTAAAAAATGTTCAGTTCCTCCTATATTTTTTCACTTTAATCTGATAATACTGCAATATATAATTGCAAATTTATAGAAAAATTGGTAAAATAGAGCTGTCGTTAAATATCGGATTTTTACGAAATCAAAAGGCCGCTGATACTTTGACTATTATATGGCTTATGGTTGACGGAGGTTAAGGTATGTCGATAAAAAAATCATTGCGTATAATGCTAATCATATCAAGCATGCTGCCTGTTATGCTGGTTTTGGTTATTGCCCATGACCTGCTGACCGACAAGCTGATTAATTCAAACACTGCCAATCTGGCTCAAACAGCCGGCATCAGTATCAACGGACTGGAAAGCGTACTTGACGGCAAAAAGTCGGAGGTCGCCCTTATGTCATTGCATCCGGCTTTAGTCATAGCTCTCAGGCAGAACAGTAATGACATGGCTTTTGATAAAAACGAAGCAGAATTAACCTTGCGGACACTTATAAGCAATTGCAGCGATCATGAGCGTCTTTGCCTGTATAATCTGAATAATGAAATTATAGCCAGCTCCGATTCCATATATGCGTCTTCAGGCGATTATATGCCTGAGCCTGCAGTTTTTGCAGATGCCAAAGGCGCATTTATCAGCTCCGATGGAATAAAGCCCGCTCTTATTAATGAGCAGCTGGTATATAAATTCGACATATATGCTCCAGTTATTGATCCTGATACTGACGAAATTCTTGGATATCTGACAAGTACCGTCAACACATCCTGTCTTAGGGACTGTCTTGAGGATATCGCGGTTGGAGAGAGCGGCTTTTGCTTCCTGCTTGACAATAATGGTCGTTACATATACCATCCTAACCCCGAACTTATTGGCACCATAGTTGAATCAGAACAGCTTTCCAATATTTCTGCCACTTATATGCAGGGAACTACTCCGGAAAACGGGTCCTTTTTAATACATTTTGACAACACATATCTGGCTGTAGGCTACAACATAGTACCGAAAACAAACTGGGTATTATTTATCCGGCAGGACCTGGCTGAGATAAAATCTGTCACCACCGTACTCCTGTCCCTGCTAAGCTTAGTCTGCATAATCCTGCTGGTTATCACAGCCATCGTTTCCAGCGCTCTGGCCAAATTAATAACCGCTCCTATTATCCAGCTGAGGGACGCCATGCGTACTGCTGCCGATGGCAATCTCAATGTTCAGACCAATATAAAAAGCAATAATGAAATTGGCGAGCTTTCCAAAAGCTTTAACAAAATGCTGCATATCATCAAAACCAACTACCAGGATCTTGAATCCATGCATAATGAGCTTTTATCCAGTGAGGAGCAGCTTCGTTCCAATTATGATCATATAGAATTCCTTGCATATCATGATACGCTTACCAACCTTCCCAACAAGCTGGCCTTTCTTGATTATATCAACGCAGTACTTACCTCATCATCTGCCGATCAGATGCACGCCGTCTATTTTGTGGATCTGGACAATTTCAAAACCGTCAACGACACCCTGGGCCATGAATATGGAGATACCTTACTGATAAAAACCGCCCAAATATTGTCCTCTCTGGTAGGTACCGACGGTATGCTGGCCAGAGCCGGCGGAGATGAATTTCTGATATTTAAAGAAAATATAGGATCGAAGGAAAATGCCGTTGCCTTTGCTTCCCAGATAGTGGACTTTTTCAGAAATCCTCTGGACCTTGAAGGCGAAATAGTATACATATCCCTGAGCATCGGTATTTCCATATATCCTGAAAACGCCCTTAATCCTAATTCTCTTATCAGATACTCCGATATTGCCATGTACAAATCAAAGGATACAGGTAAAAACAAATATACCTTATTTGACAAGAAGATGGAGGAGGAACTCAACCGCAATACCCTAATCATTGAAATCCTAAGAAATGCGATAGATAACAAGGAAATATACATACAATACCAGCCATTGGTAGAGCTGAAAACAAACAATGTGGTTGGTTTTGAAGCCCTGATGAGAATACACAATGACCGCCTGGGCAACATAGCTCCCAATGAATTTATACCAATTGCTGAAGAAAGCGGCCTTATTATAGAATTAAGCCGCTGGCTGCTGAGAGAAGCCTGCAGGTTCACCAAAAACCTGATAGATATAGGGGCAAAACCAAGGCCGGTATCTGTCAACATATCCTCTATACAGATTAACCATCCCGGCTTTGTGTCAATGCTGTCTGACATCCTAAAGGAAACCCAACTTCCTCCCCAGTATCTGGAGCTTGAAATAACCGAAAGCACCCTTGTATCATCTATTATGGATGCCACCGAGCTTCTCCATGAGCTTCAAAAGCTTGGCGTGAGAATATCCCTGGACGATTTCGGTACCGGATATTCCTCCCTTAACTACCTTACCAAAATGCCAATAAATACTCTGAAAATCGATAAATCCTTTATAGACAATATCTGCAACAGCAGCAAGGATGCCTTCATATCGGAGGCTATAATCCAGCTGGCTCACAGTCTAGATATCAAGGTTGTTGCAGAAGGAGTGGAAAATGAGGAGCAGCTTATATTGCTCCGCAAGCAAAGATGTGATTTCGTCCAGGGATATATATACAGTCCGCCCCTGCATCCATCCGCCCTGCTTGATATTATCAGGGAGGATGATATGATTATGCAGTGTTCGCTATTTTAACGTTTAGTGCATATAAACGGCAATACTTCAGCCTATATATTACTATCGCAGTTACTGCCTTCTGCCGAATATCGGGACCTTGCCAGACTCCTCCTGTATAAGCTTAGCGGGTTACAATGCCCTGACGCATTATAACCCGCTTATTTTAATTTTAATGATGGTCAATTTTATCAGATATTGGCCGGCACACTACAACGCCGGCTTTAAGGCTAACAGGCTGCAGCCTTATTATTTTGCAGCAGCGCCTGAGCAGCCAAGAACATTGACAATCTTATGCTTAACAAGCTTCTTAATATTAGCTCTGCCTGCAGCAAGATACTGTCTGGGATCAAAATGGCTGGGATTGTTATAGATGTACTCTCTTACACCTGCAGTAAATGCCAATCTAAGATCGGAGTCAATGTTAATTTTGCATACTGCGCCTTTTGCAGCCTGTCTTAACATATCCTCAGGAATACCTATAGCGTCATCAAGCTTTCCGCCATACTTCTGAATAATATCAACATATTCCTGTGATACGCTGGAAGCACCATGCAATACTATAGGGAAGTTAGGAAGTCTTCTGCTAATCTCCTCAAGAATATCAAAGCGAAGCTGAGGCTTCTGACCGGGCTTGAACTTGAATGCGCCATGGCTTGTACCAATAGCTATAGCCAGGGAGTCAACACCGGTACGCTCAACGAATTCCTCGACCTCATCTGGCTTTGTAAAGCATGCATCGGCGTCACTTACATTAACGTCATCCTCTATACCTGCCAGCTTGCCCAATTCGCCTTCAACAACCACACCATGAGCATGTGCATACTCTACTACCTTCCTGGTAAGAGCTATATTCTCTTCAAAGCTGTACTTGGAACCATCTATCATAACGGAAGTAAATCCGCCATCGATACAAGCCTTACAAATCTCAAAATCCTCACCATGGTCCAGATGAAGGGCAATCGGAAGATCTGTATCGATAATAGCTGCTTCAACAAGCTTTACAAGATAATCATGCTTGGCATATTTTCTGGCACCTGCTGAAACCTGAAGAATAACAGGAGCATTCTCCTCTTTTGCTGCTTCAGTTATACCCTGGATGATTTCCATGTTGTTTACGTTAAATGCACCAATCGCATAACCACCAGCATAAGCTTTTTCAAACATTTCCTTCGTTGTAACTAATGGCATAATTTATCCATCCTTTCCACTTGTTAAAATTTTTTCAAATCTTTATTTATTATACCACAAAAATGCTAATTGAAAAGTTGTTTTTAAAATATTCCTTGGTCAAAACAGCTTGTCAGCGGAATAATTAAGCTATAAAATTATATCAGTAATATTTATTGCCAAAATATCAGATAATGATAAGCAAAGGATTGAAAAAATTATGGAAGCAAAACGTGTAGCAGACTCTTTGACAGAACAGGTGCAGATATTGATGCCTTCACACATAAATGGTGCGGGCCGCCTCTTTGGCGGACAACTTATGCAATGGATTGATGTTGTTGCAGCAGTTGTTGCCCGCAGGCATTCAGGACGTAATGTTACGACTGTAGCTGTAGACAATCTTCAGTTTAAGGCGGGTGCCTTTATTAACGACACACTTGTATTAATAGGCCGTATCACTTATGTAGGAAGAACCTCCATGGAGGTAAGGGTTGATACCTATGTGGAAAATATGAAAGGAATTCGCAATGTAGTTAACCGGGCATATCTGGTTATGGTTGCCCTGGATGATGACGGCAATCCGGTGGAGGTACCTCCATTAATTATCGAAACCGAGAGCGAGCGGGCCGAATGGGAGGCAGGCAAAAAGCGCTACCGGCTGCGAAAAAGCAGACGGACGGAAGGATATTAATCCGGCTCCAAACCGGCCAATCTATAATAATTGTTCGATTTTATGACTTTTATGACATATTATCTTGCTGACCCGGTTCAAGCGGCCAGCACTTCATTTTATTATTCTGTTCTAATTATTCTAATTCTATAGGAAATTCTTCCGAATTTCCTATAGAATGCGGTCTGACTGCTACTTTGGCTTTTTTCGTCAAATCCTGACTTATTTAAGCTGGTCCAGCTGTCTTTTTCTGTTTTCCTGCTTGATTTTTGCATTTTTTAAGCTTTCCTCATCCATATGATCCGCATTATGGTTTAAATAGCCTTCAGAATAAACAAGACGCTTTTGTGTATTTTCCTTCTGGTCATTCCTGTAATTTTCACCATAGGCTATAATATTCTTCAGATTTTCTATTTGATTCTCCCGCTCCTGGTTAACCCTTTTGGCATGCTCTATATTTTCCTTTGAGCCTGCTATGTCGGAATGCTCCTCCAAATGCCTTTCCGTACGAGTCTTTTTCTCCACCAGATTGATCAGGTGATCTACCCTTCTTTCATTTTCTATAGCCTTGATTTCTTTATTATCTATGCTCATAGCTTCCCTCCGTTCTGATAAAATATAAAAAAATGCATACAATATAACGAGAGCCAATATATTATGCTTCTCTCAAGATTAGCTTTTCCTAAACCGATTTGCGATATACTTTATATTAATTGATAGAAATACAGCTTGTTGGGAAGCTATGATATCTTTGCCTTTTTTGCATTTAAGCCTGTAAAGCGCCTTTTTAAATGTCTCATGTAGTAGAACATATATTGCTGCACTATTCCGGCATATCCCCTGTATTTTTCCTTGGGGAAGCTGCCGCAATATATTTCATCTATAACTCTTTTAATCCATACATCAACCGGAAAGCCATCTATTTGGTGAAGTCCGAATAAGGCTATGCAATTGGCCACCTTGTCGCCTATTCCATGGATTTGCTTGAGGCTTTTGACTGCCTCCTCATAGCTGCAGCTGCAAAGCCTTTCCAAATCAAGACTGCCATCCACTACAGCCTTTGATGCCCTGATAATGTATTCATCACGATAGCCTGTTTTAAGTGAGCGCAGCAGCTGTTTATCCGCCGATGCCAGTACCTTTGGTTCCGGAAATGTATAGTATACGGTACCGTCCGGATTTGTCCTTTTTTCGCCAAAGCAGGCGCATATGGCTTCAATGCAATTTTTTATTGCCGGTATATTCTTGTTTTGTGAAATTATGAAGCTTATTAAGACCTCAAAGGGTTCCTGCCTCAGTATTCTGATACCCTTGCCATACTCAACCGCTTTTTTAAGAAATTCATCTTTGCCTTCCGTAATTTCCCTGACTATCCTTCCGTAATCATAATCAAGGTCAAAATAGCTTTTCCATAGCTGATGGTATTCCTCTTCGCTGCAATCCAGCATTACCGTATTCTCATCAAGCTGAGTAAGCTTAAGATATCTGCCGTATGCAATCAGATAATAGCTTTCTTTGCTATCCTTGTCATCTAGCCGGTTCATACGGAAGCACTGACCTGAATCGGCTATCTGTCTTAAACTAAAATATTCATTATGTATCAGCATGCTTCATCCTCTACTCTCTTCTGATAAAATGCCTGCAAAAAAGCAGGCCTTCGGTAAGTATTGCTGCTTATATACTTTCTTATATTATACCTGTAGCAGCATAATGCGACAAGCATCTCCATAAACTCCCTGTGTATCTGAAAAGCTCCGTCAAACCGGTCATTCTTTCCAAATAATTAACGCTTATTATTTAAACTTTTTAATATAATTCATATTGACAGTTAAAATCATGTCAATTATAATTACAGCTGACAAGACAGCTATCATGACTGTTGATTTTACAGTAAAGGAAGGATATCTATGAATAATAAAAACAGTATCAGAATCAGAACTATGACAATCGCTGCATTACTCAGCGCAATAGGTATTATCATACCGCTTTACTCCCCAATAAAGATTAGAATAGAGCCGGCATCGTTTACCTTTGCCAGCCATGTTCCGATATTTATAGCCATGTTCATATCTCCGGCTGTCGCAGCATTTACATCAATAATAACAGCGGTAGGTTTTTTTATTACTTTTTCACCTGTAGTAGGCTTTCGCGCCCTGTCCCATCTGGTCTTTGCCTTAATTGGAGCTTATTTATTAAAGAAGAAAAATAACCTGCTGCTGAGCTATAAGACATCCATTCCCTTTGTGCTGTTACTCTCACTGATACATGCCGTATGTGAGGTTATAGTTTCAACAGTATTCTACTTCAGCGGTAATTCATCGGTAAATTATGTTTACAATATTCTGCTGCTGGTAGGTGTAGGAACAGTAATCCACAGTACAGTAGATTTCATAATGGCATCCATTATCTGGGCCCCGATGCAAAATGCAATCAGCATCCCCTCAAATGCAAGAATCAGATTCAGATCGGTTAAATCCCATTAATTTAAATTAAATTAAAATAAAGTGTCCGTATTTGATATGAATTGCCTTAACTGTAATCAAATCATATCAAATAGCGGACACTATTATTATAAGTATACGCATAAAGCGGATTTGCCTGCTGCGCTTTTTAAATAAGTCCGGTTTTAAATGGAATGAAAAGTAGTTCAACAATACTCTTGTGATTTTTTACTTTTTATAATAGACTTCATATTATTAAGATTTATATACCAAGAGGTGCAGACAAATGAAAGCTTTTCTGGATGATGATTTTTTATTGACTAATGATACTGCCAAGATATTGTTCCATAACCATGCCAAAAAGATGCCGATAATCGACTACCATTGTCATATCAACCCAAAGGAAATTGCAGAGGACCGCAGATTTGAGAATATAACCCAGCTTTGGCTTGGTGGAGATCACTACAAATGGAGGCTTATGAGGGCCAATGGGGTAGCTGAAGCCTACATTACAGGCAATGCCCCGGATAAGGAGAAATTCATGAAATGGGCCGACACCTTATCAAAATGCATCGGCAACCCCATCTATCACTGGAGCCATCTTGAATTACAGCGTTATTTCGGCTATTATGGCCCACTTAACAAGCATACGGCTGAAGAGGTATGGGAGCTGTGCAATGCAAGGCTGGCCAATCCTTACATGAGCGCCCGCAATATTATTAAAAACTCCAATGTTACCCACCTTTGCACCACCGATGATCCGGTTGATTCCCTCATATGGCATGAAAAAATCAAAAACGATACCTCATTTAGCGTGGTGGTACTGCCTACCTGGCGGCCTGACAAAGCCATGAACCTGGAAAAGGATGACTATCTGCAATACATCAGCGCCCTTTCCGAGGTCAGCTCTGTTAACATCGACAGCTTCGATACTCTTATGGAAGCTCTCAACAAGCGCATCCGCTATTTCCATGACAGAGGCTGCAGACTGTCGGATCATGGACTCGATTATATCTTCTATGCTCCTGCCTCCGAGGAAGCCGTAAGGAATATATTTAAAAAGCGGCTAAATGGCATCATGCCAACAAAGGAGGAAATGCTGCAATTTAAAACAGCATTTTTGCTTGAAATGGGCAAGGAATACACAAAGCTGGGATGGGCTATGCAGCTGCATTATGGCTGCAAACGCAATAATAACACACGGGCATTTAAAAAGCTTGGCCCGGATACAGGCTTTGATTGTATAGATAATTCCTCCACAGCCGCGCAACTGGCTGATCTGCTGGATGCGATGAACAATAATGACAGTCTGCCAAAAACGATAATTTACAGTCTGAATCCAAATGATAATGCTTACATTGATTCAGTAATCGGCTGCTTCCAGGATGACAGCTGCGTATGCAAGCTTCAGCACGGAAGCGCTTGGTGGTTCAATGATCACAAAACCGGTATGCTGGAGCATATGACCACACTTGCAAATATGGGCCTGCTGTCAGGCTTCGTGGGAATGCTTACAGATTCAAGGAGCTTTATTTCATACACCCGACATGAGTATTTCCGCAGAATTCTCTGCGATATGATAGGAAGCTGGGTAGAAAACGGAGAATATCCTGCCGATTATACAGCCCTGGGTGAACTGGTGGAAAATATCTCATACAACAATGCCCTCAGATATTTTGCATTTAACCGGTTAAGCTAGAGTTAAGATACAAAGAGCTGTTATATATTAAGCATTCGGCACTAGTCTTAATATATAGCAGCCCTTTATATTCTATCTAACAGCTCGTCTATAATCCGGCTAGAAACTGCAATCCATTTCCAGTTCAGATTCAATTATTGTTATTGATAATTCCTTCATCAAATCCAAATCATATACATCAATATCATTTCCCTTTTCATCAGTAATAACCCTTATAACGGGCCGAAGCGGATAGTTTTTATTCTGTTCCTTGACAATTCCGGTAGCATTATTCGACAAGCGAACCATTGAGCCATTGGGATAAATAGCTATTTGCTTAATAAAAACCGATACCATATTCAGATCAAATTTACTTTCGGCATTTTCAATAAGATAATTAACAGCCTTGTTAGTGCTCCATTTTTTTCTGTAGCAGCGGTTTTCCGTTAAGGCATCAAATACGTCGGCTATAGCCGTAATCCGGACAAAGTCATGCAGCTGGCCGGCCGGTGTACCACTGGGATAACCGGATCCATCCATTCTTTCATGATGATACAGAGAAACAATTCTGGACAGCTCCGTGATATTGGGGCATTTTTTCAGGGCCTCATATCCCAGGGTGGTATGGGTCTTAATATAATCAAACTCCTCCGGTGTCAAGGGGCCAACCTTATTAATTATTCTTTTATCCAGGAATACCTTTCCCATATCATGAAAAAGGGCTCCAACTGCAAGCTTTTCCATCATTGACTTGGAATAATTTAGCTGTCTTGCTATTAATAATGAGTAAACAGTTGAGCTGACAGAGTGGGAAAATATATATTCATCAGCCGCACTGATATCATTCAGACTTATTTGAATATCAGGCTTGGCTAAAATTTCCTCGATAAGCTCATTTATTGTATCCATTATACCACCAAGTTCAACAACAGAATTGTTCTCAAAAGCCTCCATTGTTTGTCTAAGGATCCGTTTGCAGGTGATTCTGGTTTCCTCCGAAATTGCATCCGGTATCTCTATATCTTCGCTTTTTTTATCCTCAACATATACATACTCAATTCCTAACCTTCTAAGAGAGTCTGTAAATCTGTTCAGATTGGTCAAACCCTCTCTAAGTATTAATAAATCATTATGGTATATAGGTTTAGCAAGTACCATATCAGGCTTCAGCATGGATAAAGAAACTATCCTCATTTGTAATCTCCTTCATTAGCAAATTATGTTGTGCACAATAACTGATATCAGATGTATTTGACTTGCTACCTTGAATTTATATATATCAGGCAACATATTGACTTCCATCCCATTCAGTCATTTCTGTTCCCAAAATAAGCGGAATAGAAACCGGCTAACTCATCATTTCAAAAACCGGCGTTTATCGGCTTCCGGCTTCTTATAGGCGTTAGCGCTAACAGAAAGCTGGGCAATCCTGACAGTCCGTTACAATACAGAAAGCTTTGTTCCAGACCGGGGCTTTATAATTTTATAATAATACAAAATTTTATAATAATTCAAAATAGTTAAATTATATATTTCCATATTAATTTATAATAATGTATTATGTTGCAACTATCAATAACAAAAATAAATAACAGACATAAATAGTAGTAATTTCGAAAATAATGTATGACCCGGCTCCATTAAAGACAAAATATGATATAATTTGGTTTATAGTTAGTACTATTTTACAATAGATGGCAATATTTTTCAACATAAATTTCCATGTTATGTAATATTTTTACGCTTAAAAATACAGATCTTTTCCTTTATAATTCTAATTTTGGCGAAATATGTCGCATCCTCTTTCTGCCCACAGCATAGATATATAATTCAAAAAGTAATTCCATAAAAATTCAAATAAATTGTCTTGACAATAAACACAATTCATTGTAATATAATAAATGCCGAACAGGCAAATCAATAAATAGGGGTATAGTTCAGCTGGTAGAATAACGGTCTCCAAAACCGCAGGTCGTGGGTTCGAATCCTACTGCCCCTGGAAAAAGAAAAGCCTTGTAACTTTATGGTTACAGGGCTTTTTGCTTTACGTATTAATATCTCGCTCTCTAAGTCAACCGGCTTTTTAGCATAGCAGAAAGACATCCTTTATTTATTGTCCCAAAGTAACCAGTTCTACCCTGATTGCCAGGCAGGCTTATTTTAAGCCACCGGTAATGCAAAATTCCTCCAGCAGAAAAAGCTTTATTGAGCAAGCCCGTGAATATGCCGATAAAAGTCATGAAAAATGCGAACACATTCCCTTTATGTGCTACTGGCCCAGCTATGAATACATGAGCGTGGCTCAGCTGAACTGGTACTTTTACATGCGAAGCTGCATACGCAGCCGTGAATACATTGACACTGATTTATCCTATCTCTTTTTATATATTTATGAGCTTATCAATCAGGTGGGGGTAGACAACCCTGAGGACGGCCTTGAAAGGCTGATTGACCTCTGGATTAATTACCGGGGCCGATATAGCAAGCTGGATCGATACCTGACCGAGTGGGTTGGCGATTATATAAGCTTTTATAAATGTAACGCGCAAAAGGCCTTTGAACGGCTGAAAGCTGAAGGCCTGTTCATATTGATGCCGACAGATATACTGGCTGATTATTATTTTAGCAACGGCAAGGTACTGCCGCTTGAACTGATATCACGCTTTTCAGACTATAAAATATATGATAGCGAATTTATAAAGGGTGAACACGGCAATCTGTTTACCGATCACCCGAAAAAAGGGTCGAGATTAAAATTGATCGCAATAAGCTGCTGGCATTGATACAAGATTCAGATGAGGTTCGCAGGAGGCTTATTGAAGGCAATGAAGAATATGAGGACTTTATGCCTGTCGCCGAAAATGACACAGCCGGGGTATGCATCGGTCCAGCCGGAGCATATTGGAGCAGATAAGGGCATACCGGCATATGATTATATTTGGTAATGGAAGGCCAGTACCGGATGCGGCCATAGTGGCTATACCGGTGGTTATAGGCGCCACCGTTACTATGGAGCTGGGAATTGATATCGGAAGGCTTGAGAGGGTATTTCAGCTTGGCTCACCTATTTCGGTCGCCAGCTTCGTACAGCGCCTTGGCCGTACCGGCCGCAGAGGCGAGCCTCCTGAAATGTGGTTTGTCAACTGCGAGAATCCTCCAGGCGAAAATGACCTGCCTTTGGCACAGCTCCCCTGGTATCTGCTGAAGACAATCGCAATTATACAGCTGTATCTGGAAGAGCGCTTCATTGAACCGCCTTATATACTGAAATATTCGATGAGCATGCTCTTTCACCAGATAATGAGTGTTACTGCAGCCGCCGGCGAAATAAGCATACCTGCATTGATAGATACGATAACCAACCTCCCTCCCTTTTATAATGTTGAAAAAGAAGATATATTGTACCTAATCTACGACCTGATTGAAAAAGACTATCTCCAGCCTATGGAGCAGGGGGGCCTGATTATCGGCCTGGAAGGGGAAAAAATAATAAATAACTATGAATTCTACGCGGTATTTCCCAGTGAAGAGGAATGGATTGTCATGCACGAAAGCGAAAAAATCGGGCACGTTGAGGAAATACACTATGCGGGAGAGGAAATTACGGTGGCAGGCTTTAACTGGCTTGTAGTCGGGGTTGATCCAAAGCGTATGAATATTTTTGTAAAACCAATGCCTGAAAATTTCAGATATTCCTGGCCCGGGGACAGAGCCTTAACCCATGACCGTATACTTCAGCGTATGAAAAGGGTGCTGGCTGAAGACACAATTTACCCCTATCTTGGGCCAAATGCTGCAAAGAGGCTGCAGCAGGCCAGAGAGCTGGCACATAAATACGGCTTTGACAAATATAATCTGATCAATCTTGACAATGGCCTGGTAGGAATCCTTCCATGGATGGGACACAGAAACTTCAGAACCCTGCAAAACATCCTGAGCCACTATATGAAGGTTGACGGGGCTGCTAGGCAAATCGGCGCACGCGAAAGCTTTTACATGATTCTGGACAGCGGAAGGCATACGGCGGCTGAAATGCTTGATTTAATTAAGGATGTATTCAAAAAGGAAATAAACCCCTATGATTTTATACGCGAAGAAGGAATACGGGCGGAAAAGAAAAAGTATGAATACAAGGTACCCAAGTATGACTGTTATATTCCGGATAAGCTGCTAAGAAAGCAGGTTATAATGGACTATATAGACATCCCCTTCGTCAGGGGGCAAATAGCAGGCTGGACTGCTGAAGCCAGAAGCTTTTTCTGATACAAATGAAAGCTCTCCAGTATCTCTTCATTTTCTCTGAAAAAGCTTATCAGTGTTTCAATCTTGTATACGGTAGAAGAATTCATATTATGCTCAATCAATTCCGTCTGCTTCAGCAAATCGTCATCACAGCTGAGTATTTTCAGGAAATCTTCTATTATGTTGTGTCTCTCAAGAAGATATTCTCCTATTTTTTTGCCATAATCACTTAACATGATTATGCCGTATTTTTTGTAGATCAACAAACCCAGCTCCCCCAGCCTTTGCACCATTCTCGAGGCCGATGCGGCCCTTACATTCAACAGCCGGGCCAAATCATTGATTCTGATATATCCCTCCTGCCGGCTGTATCGGTAAATCATTTCAAGATAATCCTCCATGGCAGGAGTAAGCTTATTTTTATTCATCTCAAGAAGCTGATATCCCCGGACGGTGTGAAACTGATTATCAGGCATATTAATCCCCCATTCCCTTTGCTCTATTATCAAGCCCGGACAGCAAGCCATTAGTTACGGTTGCTTATTAAGGCAAGCAACTGCTATAAACATTTCATTTAATAAATCCTTCAATTATTTCAATATATGCTGTAACAAAAGGATTTATATTTCATATGTTAGAGTATGGTAAATTTTTTACCCACTGCTAACATTTTTACTCCTAAAATCAAATTTAATTTCAGATGGAATGGAGATTGATATATGGAAAATAAGGTGATACCGCTTAATTGTCTGCCTCTTGGCACAAAGGCCAGAGTAAAGGAATTAAAATCGGACGGACAGGTCAGAAGAAGGATGCTGGATCTGGGCCTGATAAGGGATACTGTGATTGAGGCCCTGCAACGAAGCCCTTCAGGTGAGCCTGTTGCCTATGTCATAAGGGGGGCTGTTATTGCCCTTCGGTCGGAGGAGTCGTCAAAAATATTAGTTGAAGCTCTGCAATAAATAGCTTTCCTGATTTGAGTCTTTAGTAAGCCCGGAGATATCTCTGCAGTAAATTTGTCTGTTAAGCTTATTAAAAAGATGGTGCATGAGTGGGTTTAGCAGCTGACCCACTCATGTCAAATCCAAATATACGGCTTCACAGGCAGCGATTAGCATGCAGCTCAGCCCTGAAAAAATCAAGTACATATCCGGATTTATAAGGAGTGAACATAATATGGGCTTAACAAGCCAGTCTACAGGAGCAAGTGTATTATCTAATGAGCTGCTTATAGAGCATAGTAGTGATGAAAAAATTATTGCTCTTGCCGGTAATCCCAACGTAGGAAAAAGTACGGTATTCAATGCCCTGACAGGCTTAAACCAGCATACAGGCAACTGGCCCGGAAAAACGGTTGCCAGTGCACAGGGCAGATACAGGCATAAGGATAAAAGCTTTATATTGGTTGACATACCAGGCACATATTCACTTATGGCCAACTCTGTTGAAGAGGAAATCGCCCGTGATTTTATATGCTTTGGGGAAGCAGATGCCTGTGTTGTCGTTGCGGATGCAACCTGTCTGGAAAGAAATCTCAATCTTGTGCTTCAAACACTTGAAATAAGCCCTAATGTTGTGGTTTGCGTAAATCTCATGGATGAAGCGAAAAGAAAGAAAATAAGCATTGATCTGGAGGAGCTGTCCAGACTGCTTGGGGTGCCTGTTATAGGAACCAGCGCCCGAAGCGGCAAGGGTCTGGATAATTTGATGGATGCCGTGTATGAGTTAACAATCAAGGATAAAAGTTATCCAAAGGAGTCTGCGGCTTCCTGCATGCAAATAAGCTATGGTAAGGCTGTTGAAGAAGCAATCGCCGTTCTGGAACCGGCCGTAAAGAACATATTGGCCGGCAGGCTTAACAGCCGCTGGGTTTCCCTCAGACTCATTGAAGATGACGAAAGCCTGCTGGCAGCCATAAGAAAATATCTTGGTCTTGATCCTCTAAGTGATGACAATATCAGGGATAATCTTGCCAAAGCCCGTCAGATACTTGCTGAAGCAGGTATAGAAGCCAATTCCTTAAGGGATATGATAGTATCCTGCATTATAAAAAAGGCAGAAGAAATCAGTAAACAGACCATATTTTATTCAAACGAACAATATAACAGCACTGATCGTAAAATTGACAGGATCCTCACCTCCAGGTTATTCGGCATACCTATTATGATAGCTCTTCTTGGCTTAATCTTCTGGATTACCATAACCGGGGCCAATTACCCCTCCGCCCTGCTGGCTAACTTTCTGTTTTTTATTGAAGAAAAACTGACTCTGCTTTTTACATGGGCAGGAGCTCCAAAGTGGCTGCATGGCCTGCTTGTACTTGGCTGCTATCGTACTCTGGCCTGGGTTGTGTCTGTTATGCTGCCTCCTATGGCTATCTTCTTTCCATTGTTTACCCTGCTGGAGGATCTGGGCTATCTGCCAAGAGTGGCCTTTAACCTGGACAATTATTTCAAAAAAGCATGCGCCCACGGAAAGCAGAGCCTTACAATGTGTATGGGTTTTGGTTGCAATGCCGCCGGCATCATAGGCTGCCGTATTATAGATTCCCCCAGGGAAAGACTTATAGCAATCCTCACCAACAATTTCGTTCCCTGCAACGGCCGTTTTCCCACACTTATAGCAATAATAAGCATGTTTTTTGCCGGCAGTATTGCCGGACCATTGCAGGGTGTTCTATCCACCCTTATACTGACCGGTGTAATTGTACTTGGAGTGGTTATGACCTTATTGACCTCCAGATTTTTATCAAAAACCATACTAAAAGGGCTGCCGTCATCCTTTACCCTTGAGCTTCCACCTTATCGTCGTCCTCAGATAGGGAGAATAATTGTCAGATCCATATTCGACAGGACCCTCTTTGTTCTCGCTCGTGCTGTGGCGGTGGCCGCTCCTGCCGGTATTATAATATGGATTATGGCTAATATTAATGTAACAGGCTCAAGTCTTCTTTCCCATTGTGCCACTTTTTTTGATCCCTTTGCCAGACTCATAGGTCTGGACGGCTACATTATAATGGCCTTCCTTCTTGGCTTCCCGGCCAATGAAATTGTTGTACCTATAATTATCATGAGCTATATGGCTACAGGGAATCTATTGGAGCTTGACAGCCTAAGCCAGCTAAAGGGGCTGTTGCTTGACAACGGCTGGAGTTGGCTTACAGCTGTTTGCATGATGCTGTTCTGCCTGATGCACTGGCCATGCTCCACTACCTGCCTCACCATAAAAAAAGAAAGCGGCAGCTGGAAATGGACCGGACTGGCATTTATCATACCGACAATAGCAGGTATAGTTATCTGCTTTTTAGTTGCCAGCTGCGCAAGGCTTCTTGGCCTGGCTTAAGTATTATAAAACGCTCCCCGGCACCTTTTAGGCCGCGGGAGCGCTCTTTATAAAATATTATCAGCTAAATATTACCGGCTTATAATCAATCATGATATGCACTTTATTAGTCAGACAGCGACTTGCTAATTGCATCAGCCAGTGCATCCAGCTCAGCTTCCTGCTCAGGCTTCAAAGACGATTTTATATCCAGAGGATTGCCTACAATTTCTATATCCTTCATGGTATTTATAATTTCGGTCATCGACTTGATTGCCGCAGAAGCCCAAGTGTGGTTTCCTATCAGGGACACCTTGCGGTTTTTGATGCCAAGAACAGCCAGCTCCCGCAGCAGTGAATCCATCGGGAAATACAGGTGCATATTATAGGTGGGTGATGCAAATACAACATTGCTGTACTTGAATACATCAGCAATTATATAGGACGGATGGGTCTTTGACACATCATAGATCCTCATGTCCTTAACGCCACGCTGCGCCAGCTTTACAGCCAGACAATTAACAACATTTTCGGTATTGCCATACATAGATGCATAAGCCATAACAACACCCTTTTTCTCAGGCTCGTAGCGGCTCCAGTGGTCGTATTTGTCCATAATATATGATATACTATCGCCCCGCCATATATGGCCGTGCAGGGAGCAAATCATATTTATCTTAAGGCCCGCCAGCTTCTTAAAGGCAGCCTGAACCTGTGCCCCATAACGGCCTACTATATTAGTGTAATAACGTCTGGCCTCATCCAGGAAATGGCTGTCATAGTCCACTTCATCTGCGAATATATTACCTGCCAAAGCTCCGAAGGAACCGAAGGCATCTGCCGCAAAAAGGATACCTTCCGTAAGCTCATAGGCAAACATAACCTCAGGCCAATGAACCATCGGTGCAGTATAAAACCTCAGCTTGTGCTTTCCAAGCGATAGCTCGTCACCTTCCTTGACCTCATAATAATGAGAGGACATATCCAGGCTGTAGTACTGTTTGATGAACTGGAAGGTTTTCTGGTTGCCTACGATTTTTACCTCAGGATGGCGACGCACTATTTCTTCGATATTTGCACAATGATCAGGTTCCATATGATTTATCACAAGATAATCGAGCTTTCTTCCAGCCAGGGCATGTTCTATATTGCTTTGATAAAGAGCGCTTATCGATGAATCCACCGTATCCAGAATAACGGTTTTTTCATCTATTATGATATAGGAATTGTAAGCAACTCCATTAGGCAGCGGGAACATATTTTCAAAACGCTCCAACCTCCTGTCACTGCCTCCTATCCAGTATATATCAGGTAAAATTTCGTATATATTATGCATATCTCTCCTTCTTTCCGCACTGCAAATTTTATCCTAATGTTCCTTCTGCTTATGCCGCAGTGCCGACATAAACCTGTCAGAACATTTCCTGAATTATTTAATATTATAACCGATTTAATTTTAGTCAGCAATCATTTAAATAGTTTGCTTCTGCTCTGTTGTAATGGCAGATTTTTTATAATAATAGCAATTATTATTGATTTTGTAAAGACTGATTCTTATCATCAAATCCTCCTGTACCGGAGTCAGTAACAGAAATTATGTTACCATTATCAATTCTTATTATTTTGCCAGCCATACGAGCATTTCAGTCATTCAGCCAATCTTTAGCTGGAAAGCAAAATATTTCTTGATAAAATAGAAATAAGGAGCTAAAATATGACATCAGCTGCAGAATAATTGGCATTGTTTTGACTGGTCATATATTTTATAATAATATAAACAGGCTATATCGATTATTTTGGATTCGGGCTAATTGCTTTTAGCCATATCTAAGGCTATAAAATATAAAATAAAGGAGTGCAAGAGAATGAAAAAGCAAGGCTTTAACCCTTATCTTCCTTCCTGGGAATACATCCCTGACGGAGAACCCTATGTTTTTAACGACAGAGTCTACGTATATGGCTCCCATGACCGGTTCAATGGCTACGCATTCTGCCTGAATGACTATGTATGCTGGTCGGCTCCAGTTGACAACCTGGCTGATTGGCGCTATGAAGGCGTTATATTAAGGGCTGAAGATGTGGAGAATAATGATGACCGCGACAGCTGCCTTTATGCCCCTGATGTAACTGTAGGTCCGGACGGAAGATATTACTTATACTATGTTGACAGCAAGAGATCAATAGTATCTGTTGCAGTAAGCGATACTCCTGCAGGCTATTATAAATTCTATGGATATGTTCATTATCCCGACGGAACACGTCTGGGCGAGCGTGAAGGCGACGAGCCTCAATTTGATCCGGCTGTTTTAACAGAGGGCGACAGAACCTATCTCTATACAGGCTTCTGTGCAAGAGGAGACAAATCCAGACATGGTGCCATGGCAACCGTACTTGGACCGGATATGCTGACTATAATAGAAGAGCCGGTATTTATCATACCCAGCCAGCCTTACAGTGAAGGCACCGGCTTTGAGGGACATGAATTCTTTGAAGCTCCTTCCATAAGGAAGCGCGGAGATACATATTACTTTATATACTCCTCAATTGTAATGCATGAGCTGTGCTATGCCACCAGCAAGCATCCTACTAAAGACTTCAAATATGGCGGGGTTATCGTAAGCAACTGCGATCTCCATATTGACAGCTACAAGCCTGCCAATATGATGGCTTATTATCCCGGCAACAACCACGGAAGCATAGTACAGATTAAGGACAAATGGTATATCTTCTATCACAGGCATACTAACGGCACCCAGTTCAGCAGACAGGGCTGCATGGAGGAAATTAAATTCCTTGAGGACGGTTCTATACCTCAGGTTGAAATAACCTCCTGCGGTTCAAACGGCGGCCCTCTGGAGGGCAAGGGTGAATATGCCACCTATATTGCATGCAATCTCTTCCTTAAGGAAGAACCCAAGCTTCCAGGCAACGGCAGATGGCCTATGTTCTACAATCCATATCCTTATATTACCCAGGATGGCAAGGATGGCGACGAGGAGTTAGGCTATATTGCCAACATGCAATACTCCGCAACAGCAGGCTTCAAGTATTTTGACTGCAAGGGAATTAAGAAGGTAAAAATTAAGGTTCGTGGATACTGCCGCGGTGACTTCGAGGTAAGAACCAAATGGGACGGCCCGGTACTTGGCACAATCCCGGTAGTATTCTCAAACTGCTGGAAGGAATACAGTGCCGATATAGAAATTCCGGACGGTATTAATGCCCTCTACTTTACCTATGCAGGAACAGGAACCGCCAGCTTTGCTTCATTTACACTTGAATAGACAAATTAGCAAAATTATCTGACAGGGTTATGCTGCCCCGCATCGTGGGCAGCATTTTTTTATATTATTTTATTATTTATTACATAAAATTTGTAGCCTTATGTATTTTATGTTATAATATTCCATGCTTAAAATTTTTAAAAGTAAATTCCTTCGCTGAAAAGATGCGGGATGTCCGGAAGAGGGTCTAAAAATGTATATAAAAAAATATAAAAAACATCTAAATTTTGTAATTTTTATGTGTAAAATTCTCCTTTATTATAAATAATATAAGTAATACAGCTTATGTCTGTAGTACTTATATTACTTATAATACAAGGAGGATACTATGAAAAAAGCAGTTACATTAATTATTTTTTGCGCGATGCTGTTTTCTATGGCAGCCTGCACAAACAGAACAGGTAATCAGAATACAACATCGCCTACACCTTCCGGAGCTGCCACTGTTACTACTGCTCCTACCATTGCAGCAACAGAGGCTCCTACTCCGGCAGCAACCACGGCTCCTACAGAACCAGCCGGTAATTATGTTTCACCAACAGGTACCAATACTGCAACTAATCCGTAAAAATACAAGGCACAAAAAACTGGCATTCATCCGGAATGCCAGGCTACATAGTCTTTATCCAAGTATTTATTTGTCCTTAGTACTGTGCCAGCAGCATTTCAGCGCAGGCTACCGCAGAGCTTATGCTGCTGCAGATTACCTCCAGCGTATCATTGATAAACTCCTTGTTTTCTCTCTGACATATCACTTCCGACTCTATTTCATGCGAAGACCGATTGGTTTCTATGCAAGTATTGTATATGCTTTGAATACTGCTTCTTATATCATCTATGATAGCTGCGATAATATCCCTGTCAATTACTGAATACAAATCTACGCCTGTCATGATTCCTTTAAGCTTATCCACCAGCAGCAGGGTCGCATTTGACAGTGAAAGCAGTTTGTCGGATTTGTTAAGCAGATCAAATGAACATCTCTCCATATTAGCAATCGACTTTTCCATTCTGTCAAGCCTGTTTGAAGCCTCTGCCAGTTTGCTCTGCGCATTTGCAAGTATCATCAGTCTTTCCTTAATCATCTCTTGCATCCATCTATCCCCCAGCTAAACCTATCTCCTCAAAAGTGCAACAATCTCCTGAATGTTGTTTACTCCGATAAGTTTAATATTTGATCTTTTTATATGCTCTTTATTTGCCTGCGGGAGAATACAGCATTCAAAACCCAGCTTGCTTGCTTCCGCCACTCTCTGCTCCGCCATATTAACAGCTCTTACCTCACCGGTAAGGCCTACCTCACCAAAGACAACTGTTTTATTGTCCAGGGCAATGTTTTTATAGCTGGAGAGTATCGCTGTAACAACAGCCAGATCAAGTGCAGGCTCTACAACCTTGATTCCGCCGGCCACATTTACATATGCATCACAATCAGAAAGCTGAATGCCGGCCCTTTTTTCCAGAACCGCCATAAGCAAGTTCACCCGGTTATAATCCGTACCGGCAGCGGTTCTTCTTGGCATGTTAAAATTAGTTCTGCAGACCAGGGCCTGTACCTCTACCAGTATCGGCCTTGTCCCTTCTATCGAAGCCGCAACCAGAGAGCCTGCCTCCCCCTCCGGCCTTCCCTTAAGCATATACTCAGAAGGGTTTTTAACCTGCACCAGGCCAGTGCCCTGCATCTCGAAAACTCCAATTTCATTGGTGGAACCAAAGCGGTTTTTTACAGCCCTAAGTATCCGGTATGCGGCTGTGTTGTCACCCTCAAAGTACAGTACCGTATCCACCATATGCTCAAGTACTCTGGGGCCTGCCACAACCCCCTCTTTGGTCACATGGCCTATGATAAATACAGTAATGCCCTCCCCTTTTGCAATCTTCATCAATATACCCGTGGCCTCTCGAACCTGGCTTACACTGCCCGGAGCAGCTTCTATTTCATCACTGTACATGGTTTGGATGGAATCTATAACAACTATATCCGGACCGAATTTATGTATGACTTCTTCGATCTGCTCCAGATTAGTTTCACAAAGGATGTACAGCATGCCGCCGGTAATACCGATTCTTTTTGCCCTCATGCTGATCTGGTTTAAGGATTCTTCACCGGAGACATATAAAATTTTCTTCTCCTTGACTGCCAGTTCACGGCACATCTGCAGAAGCAGAGTTGATTTGCCTATTCCCGGATCACCACCTACCAATACGAGGCTTCCCTTAACAATTCCTCCACCCAGGACCCGGTCCAGCTCCTCAATTCCTGACAGGAGCCGTGTCTCCTCCTCTGCTTTTATATCTGCTATAGATATTGGTTCACTGACTCTCCTTATATCTGTCTTTTTATTGCTTTTTGCCTTTGCAACCGGTTCTTCCGTAAAGGTATTCCACTGCCTGCAGGCCGGGCACTGACCTGCCCATTTGCCTGACTCATAGCCGCATTCCCTGCAGAAGAACACGGTCTTGCCCTTTGCCATATCAGATTTTAACCACCTTTATCTTTACCTTTTTGCCCTCTTCCAAATCCAGCGAAAATACCAGCTTGCCGCCTAAATTGGTTTTCATCCTTCCAAGCTGCATATCATCCCTGTAAATTTCATATTCGCTTTCCGCTTCCAGCTCAAGTGTAATCTGAACAGTATCGTTGCCGGCTACCTCAAAGCTCACATCTGAATTTCTGGCGCAGAAATTGAATACCGCGGTACCGGGAACAGATTCATATACAAATAAGCCGTTCTTCTCCAGCTTGGTTATTTTATCGTAGGTCTTTACTTTATATAAATCCCCCTGATGCTCAAAATCGGAAATCTTGGACTTGTTTTTTAATGTATAATTACCAAAGCTGATTGTATCATCGCTTTCTTTGCGGATTAATTCTTCTACAAATGCCATTATGTGCTCCTCCTATATGCATTATATAATATCTGCCAGCTTAATGATTTGCATCGGCATAAATTATTCTTGCCGCTGATCCGGAATTTATAATTACATTATATACCATATATCGAACAAAATCTACTAGAAATACAGTAGGTTATTGACATATTTTGGTGCCTTTATTTGGACAAAACCTATAATCAGATATTGCCGGAGCGGTATCTCTCCGGCAATAAAATCTTTAGTTATTGCTCATTATTGTTTATTGTCTGTAATACCATCTCGTTGTCAAGGAAATCGACCCGTACCTTATCTCCCTCTTTAATGGTACCGGCCAGTATGGCCTCAGCCAGCTTATCCTCGATATTGGTCTGGATTGCCCTTCTTAAAGGTCTTGCGCCATACTTGGGATCAAAGCCGATTTCTGCAAGATGCTCTATTGCAGCATCGCTGGCTTCAATCGTAATATTCATCTGCTCCTTGCTTCTCTTTGAAATGGAAGCGGTCATTATAGATACGATGCTCTTGATGTGCTCCTTGTTCAGCTGATGGAATACGATAATCTCATCAATACGGTTAATGAACTCCGGCTTGAATATTCTTTTTACCTCATCCATTACCGCTTCCTTCATTCTTGCATAATCCGCCTTTTCATCTACCATCGATACAAAGCCCAGGCGCTTGGGAGATACGATATTCTGCGCGCCTGCATTTGAGGTCATAATAATGATGGTATTCTTGAAGCTGACCCTTCTTCCCTGTGAATCCGTGATATGTCCGTCATCCAGAACCTGAAGCAGGATATTGAACACATCGGGATGTGCCTTCTCCACCTCATCAAAGAGAATTACGGAATAAGGGTTTTGTCTGACCTTTTCACTTAGTTGTCCACCCTCGTCATATCCTACATATCCCGGAGGAGAACCAATCAGCTTGCTGACGCTGTGCTTCTCCATATATTCGGACATGTCTACCCGGATAATCGAGTTTTCGCTTCCGAACATAGCCTCCGCCAAAGCCTTGCTCAGCTCGGTTTTACCTACGCCTGTAGGTCCCAAAAACAAGAATGATCCGATAGGACGGTTAGGGTCTTTTAGTCCTACTCTTCCTCTGCGTATCGCCTTAGCGACTGCCCCTACGGCTTCATCCTGTCCAACTACACGCTGGTGAAGTATATTTTCAAGGTTCTGCAAGCGTTCCGTTTCTTCCTCTGCAAGCTTTTTAACAGGTATCTTGGTCCAGCTGGAGACTATCTCGGCTATCTCATTTTCACTGACCACCATCTGCTTCTCGAGTCTTTCCTTCTCATCCTGCATCTTTTGCCTTTGAAGCTCCTCCTGCATAGCCTCCTGCTGCTTCTTTATCTCGCCGGCCTTTTCATAGGCTTCCTCTTTTATGGCCTTTTCCTTTTCCTCTTCAAGTCTCTTTATCTCCTGTTCCAGCTCCTTGACACGCGGCGATGTGGTATAGGCAGAAAGTCTGACCTTTGATGCCGCCTCATCCATCAAATCAATCGCCTTATCCGGCAGATAGCGGTCATTAATATAACGGCTGGAAAGTTTTACCGCTGCCACCAGGGCGCTGTCGGTTATCCGCACCTGATGATGTGCCTCATATTTGTCCCTGAGTCCAAACAGTATCTTAATTGCCTCCTCCTCAGAAGGCTCATCTACAACCACAGGCTGGAAACGTCTTTCAAGGGCTGCATCCTTTTCAATATATTTACGGTATTCCTCCCTTGTGGTGGCACCTATTATCTGCAGCTCACCACGGGCCAGTGACGGCTTGAGGATATTGGATGCATCAATAGCGCCCTCAGCACCTCCTGCGCCTATGATTGTATGGATTTCATCTATAAAGAGCAATACATTGCCATCAGCTATTACTTCGCTGATAACCTTCTTTATTCTTTCCTCAAATTCACCCCGGTATTTGCTGCCTGCTACCATACCGGACAAATCCAGCGTAACCACACGCTTCTCCTTTATAGTATCGGGAACATTGCCCTCAACGATTTTAAGGGCAAGTCCTTCGGCTATAGCAGTTTTTCCTACACCGGGCTCTCCCACCAGGCATGGATTGTTCTTGGTCCTTCTGCTAAGAATTTGAATAACTCTCTGTATCTCATTCTCTCTGCCAATTACAGGATCGAGCTTTCCTTCTCTTGCAAACTCGGTCAAATCCCTGCTGTATTGGTCAAGTGTCGGTGTAGAGCTGCTCTTGCCCTTCGGCTTACCCTTAACTGCAGTATAATCATTCTTAACCGCGCTTACATCCACACCACATGCTGCCAGCAAATCAATGTATACCTTCTGTACATTAACTCCAAGAGTGTTCAAAAGCCGTACTGCTATACAGTCAGTTTCCTTTATCAGAGCAATAAGGATATGTTCCGTTCCCACAAGCTGGGCCTTAAGCTTTGCCGCCTCCTTATAGCTCTGGTCAAGTATTCGTTTTGATCTGGGTGTAAAGCTGCCGGCGTCTATCATTTCCACTCCTGTATTTGGCGCAATAAGCTGATTAACCAGCTCCAGCACTCTCTGGACCGTCACGCCGTTTTCATGCAATACCTTTGATGCCACTCCGTCAGCCTCCAGCAGTCCTATAAGTAAATGCTCCGTACCAATATAGTTGTGGGACAGACGAAAGGCTACTTCCTTTGCTACATTTATTGCTTTTTTCGCATTTTCAGTAAACTTGTCATATATCATATAATTTCCTCCATTTTAGGGTAAATTCAGCTACGCCAATCGGTCAGCCGGCTTTAATGCCAATGCATACAACCGGACTGCAGAGCGTATGGCTCTCCATTTCAGATAATTGACGGCAACTCCCTGCGTATATATTCTGCCCTGGATTTGTCCCTTGTAACGCTTCCAACGCTTTTTCCGAGGGTCCATTGCAGGCTACCGGGTTGTATACCCATCATCATTTTATGGATGTTGAATTCCCTGTCAAACTTGACCAGACCACAGTCCAGTCCGAATTTTAACTGTGACAAAAGCGCCATCGCATCATCCGAGGATATCTGTCTGGCGTATTTTAAGATGCCATAGGATCTGTATACCTGATCCTGAATTTCGTCGGAATTTACTGAAAGCATATACTCTCTTCGCTTGCGCTCCTGCTTTACCACCTGCATTACAATTCTTTTCAGGTTCTCTATTATTTCGCTTTCAGACATTCCGAGGGTCTTCTGGTTGGATATCTGATAAATAGCACCCATGCTCTTGGTTCCTTCACCATAGATGCCACGGATGGTAACACCATATTTTCCAACTTCCTCAATCAGCTTTTGTATCATTCTTGCTACGCTGAGTGCGGGCAAAAATACCATACAGGAGGCACGCATGCCTGTACCGGCATTTGTGGGACAGCTTGTAAGATAACCATATTTTTCATCATATGCAAAATGAAGCTGCTCATATGCTATATTATCTACACGATCCGCCTCCGCATATGCCTCCTCCAGATTCAAACCGCCGACAATAGCCTGAATTCTTAAATGATCCTCTTCATTAATCATTATGCTGACCGTTTCATCCTCAGACAGGATAAGTCCGGTCGGCTGCTTTTTCTCGGCCAGAAGAGGACTGACAATATGCCTTTCAACCATGGCCGTCCTGTCAATATCACTTAAGGTGCTTATGTTGCAGGCATAATATTTTTTGTTGGTTTTTTCAGTTAATATGGGGGCAAGCTTTTTAACCTCTTCCACTAATGAACTGGCCTGTTCATCAGTAATCTTTGCTGAGAAGGGATAGTTTGTCAGATTTCTTGCAAGTCTGACCCGGCTGGATATAACAACATCGCTGTCAGGTACAATCTGCTCATACCATTTAAGCATTGCTTGCCGCCTCCTCCCTCTTCAATTCCTTTATAAGATCACGAAGCCTTGCAGCCTCCTCAAACTCTTCCTTTTCTATTGCCTCCTGTAGCTTGATAGTCAGCTTCTCAATTTCGGAGATCTTCTTGTTTCTTTCAGATTCGGCCGAGCTATACCCCAGCGGGCGTTTGCCGGTATGAATTCTGGCTCCCTGGATACTGTTTAAGGTCCTTCCCAGCTGTCCGTCCGCATCAAAGCTTGAATAGCATTTATGACATCCGAAGCGGCCTATCCGCAGGAATTCATCATAGGTAGTTCCGCAATTGCTGCAGGTTACAGGAGTGTATGCTTTTCTCTTTTCTTCCTCCGTAAACCCGCCCAGTATGGTTGAAAGCAGGTCTCCTAAAGTCAAATCACTGTTAAGCAAGGGTTTTTCCATTTGAAAGGATGTGTATTCTGTGGCACATTCTTCACACAGATGCTGCTCTTTTTTTACTCCATTTATAATTTCGGTATATAAGATTTTTGCGTCTCTTTCCTTACATCTATCACATAACATGGTGTTACCCCCTTTCAAATTCGTCAAAAATATCATTAACGATTTGGTGCGCCTCCTCACATGTGATATTTTTGCAAAAAGCTTTCGCAAGAACATAACGCATCTCATTTTTCATTTCTTCAATTGCTTCATATTTGTTGTTTTCTATTGCAATTACCGCTCCCCTTCTTCGATCAAGCTTCAAATAGCCTTCCTGCCTCAAAATTGAATAGGCCTTATTTACAGTATGCATATTGATTCCGATAGCTTCAGCCAATTCTCTGACTGAAGGAAGATTCTGCCCTTCCTGCAGCTGTTGGGTAGCTATAGCATATATTATTTGATTAATCAGCTGCACATAGATAGCTTCGTCACTATTAAAATCAATATTGACATACATCTGAAACACCTCGTTTTAAATAATCGTTTCTTTAAATCAGTTTTTGCAAATCAGATGATTTATAACAATAAAATCTGCACATTCATAAATTAGCAAGATAATAAACCGACAGTTTAAGTTATATCTGTTATACATATAGTATAACAAAACCATGAATTTTGTCAAGTAGCAGAGGCCCTTAAGCCTTTTTCCATATAAAGCTTAATACCGGTTATAGTATTAATCCAAATCATCATCTTTATAGCCCTTGAGCTTAATATACATGCGGACTGTTATAAAGGTCATCAATATGCAGAGGCCGCACAGAAGGATAATAACAAATACCGCCTTAGTGAGGCTTGAATTATCCTCTGCTTTACCGCTGATTGCTTTGTCCCCGCTTTCTATAGTCCAGCTGCTGTCAGAAAATCTCTGCAGGGTCTTCTCTATCCTGTCATACTTGTAGAAGCCCCTGTTCCCAAATTCATTTATAGCATAAACCAGTACATATTCGCTCTGGTTATTGTTTTCCGGAATATATGCCGGTATGGTTACTCCGGAAATGGTAATGGTGCCTGATTTATATCCTTCAGGTATGGCAATATCATCGCCCGGTCTTATTATTTCATATCTGCCGCCAAAGATTGCAAAGATACGGCCATCTTCCTCGCGCAGCTCAAAATAGTCATCCGGTCTTTCCTCGTTCTCCCCGGTATCTGGTACAGGATCATCAGCAGCCGGCTCACGATATGCTTTTATTTTATATTCTATGATATCACCGGCCTCACTTAACACAGAAATGACAACATTATTATCTCCCTCATTCAGATTTTCATTTCCTGAAACAGATACTGTTGCATTGACATCAAAGGGAGTGGCTGATATCACCAGCCTTTCGGTTTCATGACCGACATTTATGTAATATTCATATATATCGGGAGCAAATTCCGGATTCAAACCGGCAGGATATACCTGCAGGCTCTTAAGCCTGGCGTCGGAGGATGCACTTTCCTCAGGCTTAATCTCGATCTCCAGCACATTGCTGGAAACAGGCATTTCCATGTCATTTTCAAAATCATATACCATGATACGGCCATAAAACTCAACCTTGGCTTTCCCTGCCTTTAGGGCCTCAAACTCCAGGGAATATTTTCTTGAAGTATCCCCTTCCGTCACATACATGTCGGATATTTTAAGAAAGCCACCGTCACCGGATATAACCGAAGCTCCACCATTATATTGCATCAGGCTGTCATCATAGATTAGGTTTGCCTCAAAATTTCCAATAGCAACATCAGACTCAATACTTATAAATACATGAAAAATATTTCCAACCCTTATATCGTTGCTGTCTGCGGTTATGTCTATCAGGGCACTGGCGGCAAGACAGGTCCTTGTGCCTGCAGAAGCAATAACAAAGAAGGAAATAACTAAAGCCATTATTAATTTTATTGTTCTCTTTAGCATATAACATCTCCATTCCGCCGAATAAACGGCCTGTTTTTGCAAAACCGGCTGGGACAAGCTGTCCGCAGCCGGCTCTTTATCCCGGCAATATTTATTATATAATCATGTATGACATAATTACAATATTGCCTTTATTCTTCCCTTATTATAGTCAGCTTATAATTTGCTATATCACCATTTTCAGCTATAACCTGAAGCAGTATTTCATTAGTGCCCGGAGCCAGCATTACATCTCCGCCACCGATGAGGCTAGCCTTGCTGCTGACAGTTGTCGCCTTGATCTTCACCATATCAATACTGTTTGCTACAACCAGATAATAGTTGGTCTCCGTCTGGCTGAAGGTAGGAGTAAGCTCAAGCTGCTTGCCAGCCGCATCATATACCTTCAGACTCTTCATCCTGTTGTTGGGATTATACATTGTTACAGGCATTGGTGCAGGCTGCTCCGGCATATTCAGATACACAGGAATAGAAAATACAATAGGTGAATCCATTATGCCGCTGTATGCGGATAACATCTTCCTGCTTTCAGCATAGGGAGCCTCCACATTGCTCATATACTGATGGAAGTATGTGGAATCCGGCGTAACATTAAATTTCTGCAAATATATAGTATCCTGGCCTCTGTTGATATATTGGTTACCTATGTAATAAGCGCCTCCCACAATTGCCCGATAAGGATCGGTCCATGGAATCAGGCAATTTTTAATGAGGTCCGCACTGCCTCTACCGCTTTTGGCAAACTTCAGACCGTTGGCTATGGCTCCTCCGCCGGCACTGTCGCTGGCACCAATATTATAGAAGTTATACAAACCTTCATAACCAGGGTAATTGCCGCTGGCACTTCCGCTCAGGCTGCCGGTGCCTGTTACCACCTCCTGCTTTACTCTGCTGGCCAGGTGATAAGGACTGACACCTGAATATCTGGCTGCCTCTATGAAGGTTTGTGCATAGCTAATCTTCCTTGTTTTGCCATTTTCATCCTTATACTCATAGCTGGTCTTATACAGAGGCGTACCCTTCAGAATATTCTCTACTCCTTCAAGCGTCTGATATTCCTCCTGGAATTTCAGCAGCTCAAACTGGAAAATACCGTTCAGGGTCAAAAAGTTTCTGGGATCCATATAATACTCTATGGCAGCCCTGGAGGCTGTAACCCATGTAGAACCATCAAATACAACAAAGCTGTCCTGATCCCATTTATATGCTCCGGGCTCAAGGGATTTCCACTCAATTCCCTTGCTATTGGGTATCAGATTCTTGCCCGGAACACTTTCCTCTTTTATTACCGTTGCCCAGTCCAGGCCTGTATGGTAGGCCTTGAACACCCAGTTGGGATACTGGCTGTGAAGCTGCATCAAAGGCTCAATATAGCTTTCCGGGAAGCCCTCGGCTCTAAGCCTCTGTTCAAAATCCATATCTGAAAGATCGGGACCAGGTGTAATTATAGGCGTTGGCGCCTCTGTCGGCGCTGCAGACGGCACTGCAGGATCAGGGCCGGTGGAGCCGGCGGTATCCGCCGGATCTATATATATGTATTCTGCCTGAACATAACCTTCCCTTAATATTCCATTGTGCCAGAAGCTCACCCTATAGAATGTACCCAAATCCGAGCTATGAGCAGAAAATACAACAACCTCCTGACCGGTACGCAGCAAAACCGGATTATAGGACTCATCAAAAAGATAACCCAGATTTAGTCCTGCATTATTAAATGCATTCAAGAAATATGAATTGCAAACAATTCCCCTGACAGGATTGCTTATTTTCTTGTAGACCGTGATATTATCCTTTACAACAAGTCCGTTATCCCTATACTCAGGCGACGGGGTAATCACAGTAGGTGTGGCTGTAGGCCCAGGTGTAGCCGCCTGTGTAGGCTTTGGTGTTGTGGCAGGCTTTGGAGTAGGAGCCGCCGTCGGCTTCGGTGTAGGCGCCTGGGTGGGCTTTGGTGTACTTACCGGTGTCGGTGCCTGGGTGGGCTTTGGGGTTACTGTTGTTTTTGGAGCCTGTGTAGGCTTTGGTGTTGTTGTCGTTTTCGGCTTCTGTGTCGGCGTAGGCGCCTGGGTGGCCTTCGGCTTCTGTGTTGGAGTAGGTGTTGCTGTGGGAGCCACTGTAGGCTTTTTGGTCGGTGTGGGTGTAGCTTCCTCCTTTTTGGGGAATAAATTAATGTTTATCGATTCCGTATAACCCACATATTCCACCTTTGAGCTTTTAAATGACACTTTGAACCATTTCACTCCTGAAACGGTCAGCTCCTCAACTACAGTAACCGCATGTCCTTTCTTTAGCGAAAGGATATTGCCCTTCTTGTCCTTAATATATACCGACTTATTGTCTGCCTTCGATCTGAATCTCTGTTTGTCCTTTGCTGTTTCCGCCTTTATGGGAGTAGTTAAATCAAGCTGAACATAATCCCCGGAAACATAGCCTGTTATCTTTTTACCGTTTTGGGTCAGCTCTACGCCGTACCACTTTGTATTATCCGCAATAACCTCACTCGTTACGGTTACCGTATTGCCCTTTAACAGACCGGCCACCTTCTCATATCCTGTTCCGGGTCCGCTTCTTACATTTAATGATGAAGCACTAACCTTTACTTTAAGTGTGGTACCGGCAGCTGCTGCAGCCTGTGTTGGTGTTGGGGTGGCTTTAGCTGTCGGTTTGGGTGTTGGACTTGGGCTTGCCTTTTTCTCCAGCTTTATATAATCCTTATGTACATAACCCTCAAGCTTTTTGCCGGAAAAGGTTAACGATACATAATAGAAATCTCCCTTTTCATCAAGAATCTCGACAGTTTCATTCCTTTTCAGATATACATCGACTCCGTCAAGCTGCACCTTTGGGCTGGTAACGGACGGCTGTGACCGGACATTAAGACTTGATGCAGTTACCGTACCCTTCTGGGCTGCATAAACCTGATGCGGTCTGCCGGTCAGCACCTGGGGTATAATAATTGCAATTATAAGTAAAGTAACCAACCATTTGTTATAGTACCTTCTATTCATCATTACCATGCCTTTCATTAAATACCACAGCTCCTTCGACACGAGCCATCATAATGCAACAAATGATGCAGTTAACGTAAATTTCGCTGTTATTCTACAAATGAAGTATGGCACTAATGTGGCATATACTTCATCAAATGCTATTTCATGTAATAAAACGTAAAATTTAATAACTCTTTGACATATCGGCATGGCAAAAGAAGAATATTTACCTTCACCGGCATCTGGCAACTAATATAAAAGCATCTTAATATATAAAACCATCTGAATGAAAAATGGGAAGCTGCTTAAGCTTCCCATCTTTGTAGCAATGAAATTGTTATTCAAGGCAAATGTAAAATTTAACTATATGTTAAGGCAGCAGCTCTATTACCTTGCCAATATCCGTTCTCATATATTTATTGGCAAAATCCACCCAGCCGGTTGCCTCGTAGGCCTTCTGCCTGGCCTCCTTCAAATCCTTTCCAATCGCTGTTATGCCTAGTACACGTCCACCATTGGTAATAACGCTGTCACCGGATCTTTTGGTGCCGGCATGGAATGCAAAGTAATCCGTTTTGCCTTTAAATTTTTCCAGCCCCTCTATCGGCAAGCCCTTCACATACTTTTCAGGATAGCCAAATGAAGCCAGAATCACGCAAACAGCAGCATTATCCTCAAACTCCAGCTCTATGCGGTCAAGAGTGCCGTCTATGCAGGCTTCAAATACATCAAGGATATCATTCTTAAGTCTGGGCAATACAACCTGGGTTTCAGGATCACCAAAGCGTGCATTAAACTCCAGCACCTTAGGACCATCCTGTGTCAGCATCAGGCCTGCAAAAAGAACACCCTTAAATTCTCTTCCTTCTTTTTTCATGGCTGCCATAACCGGCTCATATATATGCTTCCTGCAATATTCATCAATATCCTTCGTATAATATGGGCTCGGGGAAATGGTACCCATTCCTCCAGTGTTAAGGCCCTGATCCCCATCCTTGGCCCGCTTGTGATCCTGGGCGCTCACCATAGGCTTAATTGTTGTTCCGTCACAAAAGCAAAGAACCGATACCTCCGGCCCCGTTAGGAACTGCTCAATAACCAGCTTATCTCCGGCCGAACCAAATTGCTTATCCTCCATTATAGTCTTAACACCATCAAGGGCCTCCTGATGATTTTTGCAAATCAGTACTCCCTTGCCCAAAGCCAGACCATCAGCCTTAAGTACAACCGGATAGCTGCAGTTTTTCAGATAAGCAATTGCCTGGGAAGGATGATCAAAAACTTCATATTCGGCTGTGGGAATATTGTATTTTTTCATAAGGTTCTTGGAAAAGACCTTGCTTCCCTCTATAATAGCCGCATTCTTGCGTGGGCCAAAGACCCTTAAGCCCTTTGCCTCAAAGACGTCCACTATACCCGCAACCAAAGGATCATCAGGCCCTATTACGGTTAAATCTATTTCCTTTTCCAGCGCAAAATCCACTAGAGCATCAAAATCGTCCACAGGAATATCCACACATTCGGCTATTTCGGCAATTCCGGCATTTCCCGGAGCACAGTAGAGCTTATTCAGCCTTGGACTCTGATAAATCTTATGTGCAATTGCATGCTCCCTGCCACCGCTGCCAACGATCAATACCTTCATAGTTTAACCTCCATTACCTAATTAATCTCATATTCATACTATGTTCTGTCAATGTAAACACGTGAATCTCTTATATGGACCCTGTTTTCGGAAATCAAACGCACCGCTTCCGGCAATATGATCCACTCGGCCTCTTCCATTACCCTCTTTTGCAAAGTCTCAGGGGTATCATCCTCAAAAACCTCAACAGGCTTCTGAAGAATAATTGGCCCTGTATCGCATCCCTCATCGACAAAATGCACAGTTGCACCTGTAACCTTCACCCCCCGTGCTAGCGCCGCCTCATGCACCTTGAGCCCATAAAAGCCATTGCCGCAAAATGCAGGAATTAGGGACGGGTGAATATTTATTATCCTGTTTCTGTAGCTTTGGATGACCTGCTCCGGTATAATAAAAAGACAACCGGCCAGCACTACCAGATCAATATTATACTTTTTCAGCAAGCCAAGCAGGGCATCACCAAATGCCTGCCTGCTTTCATAATCCTTTTTTAAGATCAGCTCGGTCATAATGCCTGCCTGCTTTGCCCGTTCCAGGGCATAAGCCTCCGGCTTGTTGCTGATAACCACCTCTATTGAAACGCCCGGCAGCTTATTCTGCCTTATAGCGTCAATCAGCGCCTGAAGATTGGTTCCTCCCCCTGACACTAAAACAGCTAACCTCAGCATAGGCTTACTCCCTTCTCTCCCTGCTGCAACTCGCCTATAATATAAGCCTTCTCACCTGCCGACTCCAGAATGGAGATTGCCTTATCCGCTTCGGAGGGGTCTATTGCTATCACCATTCCGATTCCCATATTAAAGGTGTTGTACATTACCTTTTCTTCAATATTTCCGTCTTTTCTGAGCATTTCAAATATAGCCGGAATCTCATAGCTCTTTTTATTAATCCTTGCTTCTATTCCATCAGGCAGCATACGGGGTATGTTCTCATAAAAGCCTCCGCCTGTTATATGACTGCAGGCCTTGACGGTTAGTCCGCCCAGTTTCAGCTGTCTCAGCGCCTTGACATATATCTTTGTAGGTGTCAGCAGGACTTCGCCAAGAGTAGCTCCCAGTGATTCATAATAAGTATTCAGGGTATCCTTGTGCATACGGAAGACCTTTCTGACCAGGGAATAGCCGTTGCTGTGGATACCTGACGAGGCTATACCCAGCAAAGTATCGCCCGGCCTAACACCCGAACCGTCAATAATATCCTTCTGATCTATTATACCTACACAAAAGCCGGCAAGATCATACTCATCAACCGGATAAAATCCCGGCATTTCAGCCGTCTCACCGCCTATCAGGGCGCAGCCTGCCTGTCTGCAGCCTTCGGCCACTCCCTTGACAATGGCTGCAATTTTCTCGGGCTCATTCTTTCCGCAGGCGATGTAATCCAGAAAGAACAGAGGCTCGGCACCTGAACAGGCTACATCATTTACACACATGGCAACGCAGTCAATACCGACCGTATCATGCTTATCCATAACAAATGCTATCTTCAGCTTGGTACCTACACCGTCGGTACCTGAAACAAGTGTCGGCTTTTCCATTCCTTTGTAGCCTTCCAGCGAAAATGCCCCGGAAAAACCGCCAATGTCACCCAATACCTCCTTGCGCATAGTTGTCCTGATATGCTCCTTCATCAGGTCAACCGCTCTATAACCGGCTTCAATGTCTACTCCTGCGTTTTTATAATCCATTCAATAATCCTCCCTATGCCAAATTACAGCTTTGGCTGTTCAGTCACATTTTAGCATAATCATAAATCTTTGTCGTTAATTTTCCTCGGATAATTTCTTATGTATATTATAAGTGGCACTAATATAATTCTGCTTATACCAGTGCCACACCATATCAATCCCCATATTATCATGCTGCAGCCAAGCCGTATCTTTAAGCAACGGCTTAGCATAAGATTTACAAGGCATTATACTTTTTTATCCCATAGCTTTTCAGAAGAATATATAAGATAAAATCGGCTACAGTCAAAAACAAAAGATATCCTATATTGGTCAGCAGCTCAGACGGCATCAGCGATGCAAACAAAAAATAAACCACTACAAATGCAAGACCGGAGAATACCGTAACCATAGTGGATGCACTCTGTTTAATCACCACAACTGGCGAAGTCCATGAAAAATTGGGAAGTATCAGATTGATAAGCAGGCCATACATGGCAATAAGCAGAGATGCTGCAGCCGCCATAAGCAACAAAAGTACTATTCTCCCAGCGCTCAGCCCGAATATTATACCCAGCAAAATAACATCCAGCAACGCCGGCAGGCATATGGTCAAATTTACTGCAATCTTGGAATAAAATACCGTCATAGGAGCCACAGGAAGGGATTTGATAATCCATAAGCTTTTGCCCTCAAGAGATATCGAGGCCATGGTTGTACATGAAAGCATAATGAAAAATACCAGACACAGGGCAAGGTAATCCTTTAAAAGGTTAAGATTTTGCTCCCCTCCAAATATGGCATCAAGATCCACAAACAGTCCGGCCACCGACATTACCGTGAGTATTACAATTCCAAAAGCCGTGTTCAGAACATATATACTGGATGAAAAGTACCTTTTCAGCTCCCTGATATAGAGGGCTTTAATGGGTGATGCCGTCTTAAGCTCCCCCAGCTTAAAATCAGATCTTGCCCTTGCAGTCATCAGCAGGGTATTAATTTTCTTAAACAGCAGCTTTACTACATATGTATAGAATACAAAAGCCGCTATTGACAGGGCAATGAACAAAAGACAGCAAATCCAGTCGCCGTCTGTAACCGCCTTTGAATAAAGCCTGGCCGGAGGATACAGCCGATACAGCTGCTGTGTAATCAGACGGCTAAAATTCGCCAGCTTTTCGTTTTCTCCGGCAAACGCAAACTGCATGCCAACAAAAAGAAATATGATACTGATTGAAAAAATTATATTCAAAAGATTGTTATGCCTGAATTTGGATGCCAGATAAGCAATAAATGTTCCTATTACCGAGGCAAATACCAGCGGAATCAATGGGGCAAAAAGCATCAGCAGCAGACTCATTATATAAAAGCCTGTCCCGGGATTTGCAAGAATCCCATATACAATCATCATCGGGAACATTGAAATAAAGGTGAACATAAAATTAAAGCTATACAATATTAACAGTCTGCATGCAATTACCGAAGCCGTACTGACCGGAAGGCTCATAATCAGATCATAGTCACGGAAGCCGAACACCGTTCCCTTCACCTTAAATATGGTGGTTATCAAGGTGGCTAAGCAGGCTGCCGTAAACATGATAGCCGGAAGCAGCTCCAGACTGCCAAGCATCTTAAGGCCTGTTCCCAGCATATAGCTGTAGGAATAGGATACAGCGCTCATTGCAATGATAAACACCAAAACACCTGTATATATATATACCGGCTTCCTTTTGTCTGTTTTTCCTATAACCAGCAAATCTGACAGGGCTGCCCACAGCTGTACACTAAGCATGCGCAGGATTTTTTTCATGACCGTCCTCCTTTCAGGCAGCAGCTAGCTCTGTTTTTCTTCTATTAACTCCAAAAAAACCTCCTCAAGGCTTGAATCCCCAATAACCTCTGCTGTACTTCCGTTCGCCACCAGCCGGCCCTTTTTTATTATAGCTATTTTATTGCAGAGCTTTTGTGCCACCTCCAGCACATGGGTAGAAAAGAATATCGCCCTTCCCTCACTGCATACCCTGGCCATTATTGTTTTAAGAGTATATGCAGCCTTCGGATCAAGGCCTACAAAGGGCTCATCCAGAATAAGCAGCTTAGGCTTATGTATTAAAGCAGATATTATGGCAAGCTTCTGCTTCATACCATGGGAATAGGAGCCGATGACATCCCCCAGATTGCTCGTAAGTTCAAAGGCACCTGCATATTCCTTTATCAGCTCTGTTCTTTCTGCTTTGCTTACCTGATATATATCCCCTATAAAATTCAGATAAGCTATACCTGTCAAATGCTCGTACAAATCGGGATTATCCGGAATATAAGCCATCCTTTGCTTGCAGGCGACCGGGTCCTTTTTTATGGATATTTTGTCTATTTCAATATCTCCCTCATCAAAATCCAGTATACCTGCAACAGCCTTCAGGGTAGTTGTTTTGCCGGCTCCATTATGGCCTATGAAGCCGAAAATATCCCCGCTTTTTACCTCAAGGCTCAGGTTGTCAACAGCTTTTACACCCTTTTGATAGCACTTAGAGAAATTAGTTATCTTAAGCATCCATATATCTCCCTTCCGGCACAGGTTTTTTTGCATATACCTCACTGCTGCCTGTTAATGCTTTATGCCATTGTATCAAAGGCCTCATTCAAGGCTTCGGTTCCCGGCAGGACAAACCTTGAATCCTTTATAATCGGAATAACTCTGCCGTCAGTTGTATATACTGAAATCTCCTTGATTTCATCATAAGGAAGTGTTATATCCGTATGGCAGTTGAAATAGGCTTTGGACGGATCGCTCTTTCGCAGGATTGAAATTTCATTGTCCCTGGCTACTATCTCCTTGCCGTCGGGATTATATACCTTATTGTCCTCGCTCATCTTGTAGCAGGTATCCCCAACCGCAAAATGGGGACCGGTTTTCTCGGCAATAAGTATCGGAAGCTTGGGTGCTATATCATATTTTTTCCCCATCATATAGGCTGTAGTGTTTGTACCGATTGCAAATTCGCCCAAGGGCAGATAATCACGGTTATACATCAGGTTTTCCTTGATATAGCTCTTGTTTTTTTCCTCCTGCTCAAAATTTTTGCAATTATAATCAACAATCAGGCCGTTCTCAAAGACCAGCTCCAGCTCCCTGTATTCAAGATCGTTCAAATAAATCTTGGGGACATGAAGCACACCTTTTGTTCCTGCCAGCACAGGTGATGTAAAGACCTCTCCAACAGGAATGTTGACATCAGCTACACAGTTTTCAAACTTCGTCTGATTTGTGGGATCCTCAAGAGGATACAGCTTTACCGTCATATCCGTATGATTTGCGCCGGAACCGATTATTCTCACATATTCCCCCTGATCAAGGGCATCTATTATAGTCTGCTGTATCTGTCTGTATTGCTCATTATCAAGGGTATTAACCCTGACAGTATCCTCAAAGATTCTTTCAAAATCCTTGCCTATCTCCGGAACAGGATAAGCTATAATCGTAAATGATGTTTCATCTAGCCTGAAATATTCCTTAGTCATCAAATTTAAGGCATTGTAGTAATCAACAATCAGCTTTTGCTGCCGCTTGTTAAGCTTAACGGCTTCCTGTTTATCCTCCGGTGAAAAAAGCTCCTCCCCGAACACCTCAATTACCGCCGGTCCGGCAAAGACTGCTCCTTCCTCCCTGAAGTTCTCGAAAGCCCTTTTCATTCCTTCCTGCATCCTGACTACCAGAGCCTTATCGAGGAATAAGCCTATATCAAAACGATGATCATAATCATATTGCCTGTTGGGGCTGGTTGAATGATAGCCAATCTTCAGATGCTGCCTTTTGTTGAGAAGATTGGGGGCCGCTCTGTATATGGCAGTCTCAAGCCCCAGTTTCCTGAAATTTTGCACGGCATAATAGACCATTCTTTCAAATCCGGTCTGGTATCTTATATTAACGATCTTCTTTTTTGTTATATCCAGACGATTTGCAATAAAGCCCAGCCTGTAACCTTCGGTAAAGGTATTCGCCATAGCTATCAGCTTTTGTTCAGGAAGGGAATTTAAAAACTGGGCTGTCTTAAGCTCATTGTCCGTAATGTATTCTCCAAAAAGATACAGATAGCTCAGATCCGACAAATCCTCATTCATTATGATATCCTTTGCAAATGAGCTGTCTGTATCAAGCATTTCCTGCATTCTTGCCGTAAAAAGAAGCTCGCAGTTATCGCTTAAAAAATCATATATCGCTCTTTTTACATCCTTATAGATATATTCATCCTCATTCTCAAAATAATTATAAATCTGTATAAAAAGCTCCAGATAAATGGTCAGCTCATACAGCCTGTCTTCATAGGCAAACACTATTATACTGCGCAGCTCCGTCATCAAAAACGCCAAAAGTCTGCCCATCTTTGTGCCAAATTCCTTGCAGGCATAGCCGGGGTTGCAATAGCTGCAATTATAGTTGTCACCGGCAATATCGTCATACAGGGCCCTGTTTAATGCCTTCTGCTCATCCAGGGTCAGCTTCTTAAACTTGCCCTCCTCCTTCATTTTGACGATACTGTTAACCAGCATTATCAATGAAACCGCTCTTTCAAAATAGGGCTGATATTTTTCCGCAACCGTTCTCTCCTGCTGCATTAAAGCTATCCGCTCCATTGCCAGCCCGTATCTTTCCTTAATTTCCTCGATACTGATATCATTATAAAGCCTCATAATATTCCTACCTTCCCATTGCAATTTTGTTATTAACTAAATATGGCAACCGTTTATTATCACAAAAAATCCCCGGCAAAGTCAAAGCAAGTAAAAGCTCTGTATCAGTTTATTCATCTATCAGATTTCCCTTTTTAACCTCCTGCAGGATCATTTTATACTGATAATCCCACAAAATCTTCGACCCCTCGTAATTATTCATATTGCGCTTCATAACCTGGGATTTTGTGACTCCATGCTCCTTCCATGATCTGCCGTTACTGGCCATGTTCAGCAGAAAGGGATGTAGTCTGTCAAGGACTGAGGCAAATTTAGCCTCCGCTGTTTTATTTTCCTCAAACTCATCCCATAAAGCCCGAAGCTCGGCCGCCTGATCTTCCGGCAAAAGCCTGAAAATACGATTGGCAGCCGCCAGCTCACGCTCCCTTTTTGACTGCTCCGCTCCTGTAATGTCATAGGCATATGTATCCCCCGCGTCTATCTCTACCAAATCGTGAATAAGCAGCATTTTCATCGTCTTTAGCACATCTATTTCCTCATTGGCATATTCTGACAGGATAGCACACATTAAGGCCAGATGCCATGAATGGTCCGCATCATCCTCCTTACGGCTGCCATCGGCCAGATAATTCTGCCTTATTATATTTTTCAGCTTATCAACCTCAATGATAAATCTGAGCTGCTGCTCCAGTCTGTCCATAGTGTCTAAACCTTCTTTCCGCTACTAATTTATCAGGGAAAATAAGATTTAAGATTGCAGGCCTTATATTCCCATCAGATAAATAACAAATAAAACAATAATCATTAAGCCGTTCAGCACTACGCCTATTATGGGGAAACGATAATATATATCCTTCTTTTTAAAGGCCTTATATGCCAATACAAAGCCCAATACTGCCACAAAAAAAAGCAATAATCCTATAAGCCCGAGAATAATGCTGCCATCTCCCTTATTAAGCCCGGAAATCATGCTGATGGTTAAAAAGCCGGCAATAACCGCAATACCTATAATCGTTGCGGTTATGCCCATCTTCGTATGCCTTCTTCCCGAAAAATGAATCGTTTTCTTATTTCGCTTAAACAGCATGGTTCCTCACCTACTTTTTCTTTTATTCCCGGCCAGCAGACAGACAAATTTGTAAAAAATATATCCTGCAATTCCTCCTGTGGTATTAAGGAGCAAGTCATCCACATCAAAAATACCAACCCTGAAAATCAACTGGATAGTTTCCACAGAAAGACTGAAAAGCAGAGTCAGCAGGGTTATAAGATAAAATTTTCTGTATCTTTTATTTAACAGAGGCAATAAAAAGCCAAATGGAGCAAATGCAAAAATATTCCCTAAAATATTCACCAAAAATCTTTCAAGACCAATCTGATGCCGATAAATGATAAACCGCCTGATTTCACGAAATAAGATCAGATTGGACTTATATTCAGGCATAATGTCATTACGTCCGTAATGCTCGCTGAAAAACAGAAAATAGCACAGCATGACAATGTATAAATAAAACAAAAGCCATCCCGCTTTTGTCAAAAGAATCCTATTCCTTCTACTCAATTTACATCTCCATATCTATATTAAATCTTATATTAAATTTATTTTTCTTATTTCCCATCCCAAAAAGGGCTATATATACCCAATAAAAAATTAAGCCTGTCTGCCGCATAAATTATTATAAATCAAATCACATGCCCAGTAAAGCATAATAATGTAAACATAGTGAATAATAGCTATATGCAGCGGCGTAATATTTTCTTTTTACATAGTATAATATGGCAGTATTGACACAATATAATAATTAGTTTATCGTGGTAATCAAAATAAAGACCTTCATTTGACAGATTTCAATCAGATTATATCCAAAATACCAATCAAATAAACGAAAGGAAGATTTTAAAAATGAAATCATTTGAGGACCTTTATTATGAGGTTTTGGTAAGAACTCTTAAGGAGAAGGATACAAGCTTCCTTGAAAAGCTCGAGTTATATGACACCCATCATCTGGACTGCCTGCTGCATCCGGAAAAGCATCCGCTTGTATGGCAAACAGGTGAATGCAAATGTGATGATAACGACCGCCACTGTGTTAAGGTGTGTCCCTTCCATGCCCTTCATCCCGATGAAGCAGGTGAAATCAAAGTAGATGAAGAATTATGCTCCGGTTGCTCAATATGCATACAGGAATGCAGGGCCAAAAACCTGAGTGCCAGCAAGGATATAATTCCCGTCCTGAGGGCAATCCGTTCCCACAAGGGACTGGTTTATGCATTGGTGGCACCGGCCTTTTTGGGTCAGTTCAGCAGTGATGTTACACCCGGCAAGCTGCGCAGCGCCCTCAAAGCCATCGGATTTGACGGTATGATAGAGGTTGCCTTGTTTGCCGATATACTCACCCTAAAGGAGGCTCTTGAATTTGATAAAAACATTCAGACAGAAAATGACTTCCAGCTGACAAGCTGCTGCTGCCCTGTATGGATAGCTATGATCCGCAAAATTTACAAGGAGCTGGTTCCTCATGTACCCCCGGCCGTATCGCCGATGATAGCAAGCGGACGGGCTGTTAAGACTTTGCATCCCGATGCCCTGACCGTCTTTATCGGTCCTTGCCTTGCCAAGAAGGCCGAAGCAAAGGAAAAGGATATCGCAGGAGCTGTCGACTATGTCCTGACCTTCCGTGAGATTCAGGATGTCTTTGATATAATGGAGATTGATCCGGCCAAAATGGAGGAAAGCGAGAAGGATCACTCTTCACGGGCTGGCCGTATCTATGCCCATACAGGTGGCGTTAGTGAAGCTGTAAGCTCAACCCTGCAAAAACTTAATCCCAACAGGAAAATTTCAATACGCACCAAGCAGGCGGACGGAGTTCCAGCCTGCAAGGCAATGATTAACGATATCCTGGCCGGCAATATTACAGCGAACTTTTATGAGGGCATGGGCTGTGTAGGAGGCTGCGTAGGAGGCCCGAGAGTTCTTATACCTCATGAGGAAGGCCGCAAGCATGTTGAAAGATACGGTAATGATGCTCCCTTCTCAACCCCGATAGACAATCCTTATGTAATAGAGCTTCTTCACAGGTTGGGCCTGGACACGGTTGAAAGCCTGCTGGAAAAAAGTGATATATTCACCCGGGATTTCGGTGAGGAGTCCCATTCCAGCATAAAGGTGTCGCCGGATAAGGACAAGGATACACATGTATTGTAATTTGACAGAATCAGGAAAATAAAGAAGATTTCACAGGCAAAAACTCAGGCTGTATTCGGAGCGGGGCTTCCATATGCAGCCTTCTTTATATTTGCTGCTTTATTAATCACCGCTTTATGATACGCTACTTTGCTTTTCGCTAAAGCTTTACTTTCCCGCATGCACGAGTTTACTGTCCCGGCTCATCCTTATGTCAGCTCTGCTTAATTAAAAGGCTGATTGAATCTTAAATTTAATTCAGAAATATTCCTATAAAATTTTAACTTTGGTGCTTTTTTACTTAGCGTAAAATTTTTGTAGGACAAATAGGAATAAAAAATAAGAGAACACCAACTTTGTGTTAAAATATAGTTACT